>ENA-UOOK01000106-UOOK01000106.1-fermentation-metagenome-genome-assembly--contig:-NODE-106-length-91079-cov-5.836285_pt1 | contig 91079 bp, 65 predicted proteins | sample MGYA00245777_ERZ724023 | MGnify/ENA primary metagenome ERZ724023 (study PRJEB28704, sample SAMN03018312) | fermentation metagenome | biome: anthropogenic terrestrial biome; feature: soil; material...
AGCAGGTAGAGCACATCCCTTTTAAGGATGGGGTCCTGGGTTCGAGCCCCAGCTGAGTCACAAACAGAAAAGTCTCATAACTATAATGTTGTGAGACTTTTTTATGCTCTATAACATTGTTTACAGACCATTTATAAGCTTTTTGAGTATTTCAGTTACCTCACTTGCTATAGAAGCAAGCCCCGGATTGTTTATGGCCTTCATCGAACTTTTAGGATCCACAGCGGCCACCTCCGTGCTCCCATCATCCTTCTCAATAAGCACAACGTTGCATGGCAGCATAACGCCCACCTTGTCTTCCATTTGCACAGCCTTCAAGGCAAAAGAAGGCTTACAAGCACCCAGTATCTTATATTTTTTAAAATCAACACCCAGGGCGGCCTTGAACTTCTCGTGCATATTAATTTCAGAAACGATACCAAAGCCCTCCTTTTTAAGAGCTTCAACCGTTTGCTTTTCGGCATCTTCAAATCCTGCCTTTAATACTTTACTAAAATAATATTCCATAATATCTATTTTTAAATAACTCCTATGCGGCACATTATCAGCTTAGACCAAACTTAAACAATTAATTGGTGATTAACAGCTTATCTCTATTAAGCAATGAATACTTAGGCCAGTTCCAATAATTGTTTCAGTCGATTCTGGTCAAAACCTACCACTATCTGACCGTTAATATCGGTTTGCGGCACACCTTGCTGTCCCGAACGCCTTACCAGATCGTAGGCTGCTTGCTGATCGCGCGAAACATCAATATCGGTATATTGGATATTGTTATGCTCAAGCCAGCCTTTAAGTGTGGTGCACCACGGGCAGGTTGGGGTAGAATAAACCGTTACCTTCTTAGCGCCATTGCTTACAGGCTTTGCATCAAAAAGGCTATTTTCAACCAAACCCCGATAAAAACTCACTTCCTGGCAACCCTTCACAACAGTTTGGTATTGCCTCTTATTGAATAATAATAGAGCAGGTACGCTGTTAATACCAAACTTAGAATGTATATCACTCACGGCATTAATGTCGGCAGCGTAAATATTTGACTTGTCAGCTAATTCGCCAATATTATTAAGGGCGCAACTGCCTTGCTCGCTGCCTGATTTATAAAGCAACAGGAAAGATTTGCCGCTGTTGCTCATTTTAGATTTAAAATCTGAATATGATTTTACGTTTATCATAGCTTATACTTTTTGAATCTGTTTCAATAAAAAATTCTTGTTCTTTACTCCTACAAAACGATTTACTTCAACCCCGTTTTTAAGTAAAATCATGGTAGGAATACTTCTAACGCGATATTTCTGCGCGAGTGACTGATTTTGTTCAATATCCACTTTGCCAATACCGACGCCGCTACCCAGTTCCCCGGCAAGCTCATTAAGCACAGGCACCATCATACGGCAGGGAGCACACCATTCTGCCCAAAAATCGACCAGCATTAGCCTGTCAGCGGTCTGATGCTTAAAATTCTTATCGCTAAGGGTAACAATTTTCTCATGATCGCCTTCCATTGGGGTATTTTTTAATTTAGCCCTTAAAATAAGTCCATATACCACAAAGGCCGTGACCAGTATCCCAATAATAATCAGTACTATCTGCATCTTATGCTGTAATTAATTGTTTCTGTTTAGATTTTATCTCGTTTATGTATGCCGACGCTGCAAGCGCGGCAACCGTGCCATCTGCCACAGCTGTTGTTACCTGGCGAAAACGCTTGGCAACGGCATCACCTGCGGCAAACACCCCCTTAACATTGGTAGCCATGTCAGCATTCGTTAAAATTTCACCCCTCTGGTTAAGCTCTACCTTGCCTTGCAAAAACTCGGTGTTGGGAACGTAACCAATGAAAACAAAAGTCCCGTCGGTTTTGAAATTTCTAACCCTACCGGTTTTCAAGTCCTTGATATCCACGCTTTGAAGATTGTCAGCGCCATAAAAAGCCGTTATAACTGATTCCATCAATAAGCTTATCTTCGGATGACTAGTGGCCTCTTCTATTGCGTGCGAAAAAGCCTGAAAGTGGTCAAACTGATGAACTATGGTTACCTTACTTGCATACCTGGTAAGGGAAACAGCCTCTTCGAGTGCTGAGTTGCCACCTCCCACCACCACAATCTCCTTGTCGGTAAAAAAGTCACCATCGCAGGTAGCACAATACGAAATGCCTCTTCCTTTAAAGAGATCTTCTCCGGCTGCTCCAATAGTCCTTGAGCGCCCTCCCGGAGCCAAAACCATGCTATTGGAAGTGTATAGGCTGCCATCGTCAAGGGTCACGCTTTTAATATCGCCTTCCAGATTCAAGTCAGAAATCGAAACATTAGAGCGTATTTCGCAGCCAAACTTTTCGGCCTGCTTCTTCATCACATTCGACAATTGATAGCCGCTTATACTTTCAACACCCGGATAATTGGCAACTTCGTGCGTCAAGACCATCTGGCCGCCCACCGTGCCTTCGTTGACAATAAGGGTGCGTAATTTTGCCCGCGACAAGTAGATACCTGCCGCGAGGCCTGCCGGGCCGCCGCCCGTTATTATTGCATCATAATGTTTATTCATAATTATGCTTTTACAGCTACGCCGAATTCTTTATCCAAAATTGCAGTTATCTGATTTTTGTTTTGAATGCTTGAAGTGGCTTTAACAACCTTTCCGTTTTTATAATATATGGTAAACGGAATACCCATAAAACCTCTTACTTCAGGCAAATTGCGAATCACGTGAGCTTCAGGATTGTCGAATTCCATGTCGCAGAACTTCACGTGCCCATATTCCTTTTCCAGCTCTTCAGCAATTCCGTAAACAGGGATACACATTGGTCCCATCCTGCCGCAAATAAGCATTACGTTTTCATTCTCGGCAATAATTTTCGTGTGCTCGGCAGCACTTTCGACGTGTGTTAAATTTGTGTACAACATTATATTCTATTTTTATGGTTAACTAATCCTTGAATTATTACACTACAAAGATAGGCTGCTAAGCATTGTCGGGACAGAAAAAGCCGGTCGCGCACGACAGTTTGCGAGTTGAAATAGGACAACTTTTTTATTGATTATCCTTAACTTTAGCTGCCTTTTTAGATATAATTCCATTGACATCAAGCATATTTCCATATATTCGTCCGATATGAAGACCATAACAGACAGTGACCACGATTTTGTTTGCGACATACAAGCCCCGTGCTTTGCATCGCTTTCACCCGAAGAAGTAGAGCTGGTTAAAGCCAGTAGAACGCAGGTTATTTTCCGTAAAGGAGACAACCTCACCAAGCAGGGAGCCTTTGCCTCCTACATACTATTTATCAACGACGGTCTGGCAAAGCAATACCTTGAAGGCGACCAGGCCAAGAGCTTCAACCTGCGCTTTATTCAAGCCGGCGACTTCGTGGGTCTATCATCAGTTTTCGGGCAAAATATCTATAATTATTCATCGGTGGCCTTAACTGAAACCAGAGCCTTTCTAATTGAAAAAGAAACGATTGCTAAAGTTGTGATGCAAAACGGGCGCTTCGGTTTCAATATTATTAAAAGATATTGCGAGCAAAACACCAATCTATTTTCTTCACTCAACACTGTAATATACAAGCAGATGAATGGCCGGATAGCCGATGCTCTGCTCTATATCAACAGTCTAAAGCCAGTCTATCCGGAAATATTCCAGCTCTTATCACGTAAGGAGATAGCCGAATTCGCGGGTATCTCAACCGAAAGTGCCATTAAGCTGCTGAAAAGCTTCGAGAAGGACGGACTTATCGCGCTCCACGACAAGGACGTAAGCGTGCTTGACGCTGCCACTTTAGAGGAAATCAGCAAAAGAGGCTAAATTCTTAACATTAGACTTAGATTATTTTCGCTTAGTTCCTCTCAAGGCAGCTATTAATCTTTCAATTCAAACATTTTAATCGGACTGCGACCTTTATAAAACTCACATTTGACTATATTTGAGCTATAAGATTTTGAACTTTGAGAATTATCAATTTTGGCATAGCTTTTCTTTTGGTCACGTTCTGCACTATGCCGCATAGGGCAACAGGACAGGCATCCTCCATTGGGCAAAGTAAAATTGCGGGTGAGCTTCAAATCCGCAAAATCAAATTTGAAGGCAACGAGCACTTTTCGGACAAAGAACTTAAAGAAGCCATTTCCATCTCAGGCGGCAGCTGGTTGGGTAAAAAACTATTCTCAAAAGAATCTTCCTGGTTTTCAGATGATGCATGGCAAATGAACGTGCGTGAGCTGCGACATTTCTATCAATCAGAAGGATTTATTGATATAGTTGTTCACGAACCGCTACTTATAACAAACCCCAAGGGCACAAAACTAAAGCTCACCATTGTGCTCAGTGAAAACCGGCCTGTTACAATCGACACAGTCTTCTTTGCCGGCCCGGACACTACGCTGAATAAGCAAGTGAAAGAGCAGATGGTCAAAGGCTCCAACATATTTTCAGCCCTTCCCGGAGAACGATTCAGAGACGAGATGATTTGGAATGATCGCGACAGAATTGCCGGATTTATGGTTAATAAGGGCTTTGCTTATGCAGAGGCCAGGCCGCTGATAGACATTGATACAATAGCCAAAAACGCTGATATCACCTGGGAGACAGCACCCGGTCCTCTTAGTTATTTCGGTGAAATCAGTATAACCGGACAAGAGCGTACACCTGAAAGGCTCATCAGGCGTCAGCTTGCCTTTAGTCAGGGAGAGCTTTACAGCAGGGAAAAATTAAACCGATCGCAGCAACAAGTCTTTCAGCTGGGCACCTTTCGAGTAGCCTCGATTAAAGCACAGCTGTCGCGCGACATGAAAGACAGCATACCGGTTAGCATCACCCTGGCAGAAGCTCCTGCAAGCACCACCCGCGCAGGTGTAGGTCTTGGAAGAGAGGATAAATTCCGCACTTTTGTGGAGTTTCAGATTTTGAACTTCCCGGGTGGCGCCCGACGACTGAATATATTTGCCAAACACTCTGCCCTGGAACCTTACCGCTTTGATGTCAAGCTAACGCAGCCGGCACTTTTCAGTCCCAACTCAACGGCAGTGCTGGCGGCATCAGTAAAAAAGCAAAAAGAATCGGGCTTTGAGCTTTTCTCTTATGGGGCTAACCTATCCTTGATGCAGCGCATCACCAATAAACTTAGTGGGACACTTAGTCTTTATTACGAACAGGTTGATCTGGATACGGCAACAGTTGCCACCACAGAAGAAATAAGTGAAATACCCCGCAATTATTCAAAGGGAGGCTTGTCTGTCGCTTTGCTGTTCGACAACGCACTCCCGAAATTCAATCCTTCAAGAGGCTTTATAATCGCCCTAAATACCAAGAGCAACAGCCTTATCCTACCTGGAAATTATCCTTTCTTCCGGTATCAGTTTGAACTAAGAAACTACTCTCAACTTTGGAATCCTTTGGTTATTGCATCGAGGCTTAAGGCAGGTTCGGTTTATCCGTTTCCCAACAGCGGGCCGATTCCCGTTGAAGAGCGCTTTTTTGCGGGAGGCAGTCGCTCTGTCCGTGGATGGGCGCGTCAGCAGCTTGGGCCAAAAGATGAAAGCGATATTCCTATAGGCGGCAATAGCATAATAGAGGCGAGCCTTGAACCCAGGATAGCGCTCTTTGGTTCCTTTAGTATGGTAGTCTTCATGGATGCCGGAAATGTTTGGATGAGCTCCGAAGGTTTTTCTTTGAATAATTTACGCTTTGCCGCCGGTGGCGGCTTGCGCTTCGACACTCCAATCGGACCGGTGGGCATAGATCTTGCTCGTCCTGTTTGGGACGAGGATTCACGATGGCAGTTTCATTTTAATATAGGCCACGCATTCTGACAAAGAAGATATGAAGAAACTGATAAAAATAGTATTCCTGATTATCTTTTGTCTGATAATATTAATGGCAGGGCTTGCGCTTATTACGCAAACAGATTGGTTTAAGGCAGCCCTTAAGGACAAACTTGTAGAACTGGCAAATCAAAATATCAATGGCAGCCTTGCCATTGAAAAGCTCGAAGGCAACTTCCTGACTCGCATTGAATTGCAAGACCTTAGCCTTTGTCTTGATGAAAATGACACCTTGCTGACAATTAAAAAGATTGAAGTAAAATATGCGCCTCTATATCTTCTTGAGCAACAGATTAAAATACGGCTACTTCATATAGACAGCGCTGATATGCATATAGTTCAGGAGAATGACAGCAGCTATAATTTCAGTCGCCTGATTCCTGAAAGCAACAAACAGATAGAAGAGGAAGACGCGAAGCCTTTTGCCTTCACTCTGCTTCTCGACGAATTTCTTTTCAGTAATGGCAGCCTACTTCTGAATATGACAGACTCTATCATCCCAAAAAAGATTGAGGACTTAAATATTGACCTCAAGGGCAAATATGCCACGAATGATTTACTCCTTACGCTCAATAATTTTTCATTTGTCAGCCACCGGCCCAATTTCTATCTTAAATCGCTGCATGCCCAACTGCAATCCGACCTCAACACCTGGACGCTGCGGGATTTTAAAATGACTACCGCTATGAACGAGTTGCTCCTGGATGGCAACTACGAAGGGGCACAAGCTTTTGAAGCTAAGCTTGAGTGGCCGCAAATTCGCAGTGAAGAGTTCTCCTTTGTTTTGCCTGACATAAAAATCCCCGCTCGTCCCCGCCTGCATTTCCATACTGCCTCGAGCGACGGCAATCTGGATTTGGACATCAAACTTCAGTCTAATAACGAAAGTATAGCCCTTTCGGGGACTATAAAACAATATGAAGCACTTCTCAGTGACAGTTTGCGCCATAAGGCCTCTCTAAATCTGGGCTTAAAGCTAAAAGATTTCCGGCCAAATAATTGGCTGGAAATTGACTCCTTACCTCTGCTTCTAAACACCCAGCTGCAAATTACGGGTAACGGACTTAGTCAGCAAGCTGAGCCTTTGCTTGTTAAAGGCAAGCTTGACGGTACAGAGTGGGAGAAATATTTGTTGACCAAAGGAGATATAGACCTTTCTTACCTTGCCGGAATAACTTCTGCCAATGTTCTAGTGCAGGGCAGCTTCGGAGAGTTTGCAACAAAGGGAAGTCTCGACCTACATAATGAAGAGGGTCCCTTTAAGCTCACTCTTAATACTTCCAATCTGGCTTTGCATCAAATTATGCCTGATATTATTGACAGCAGCATAGTTAATCTAAGCTTTGAGGCTTCGGGCAGAGGCCTTGCTTCCGGCTCACCCTCCGCCAGGTTTAAGGGCTTAATTAAACAGTCTGTTGCTGAACATATTCCGATAGACACTTTAGCATTTACGGGCAGCTATACTGAGGGCTCTCTCCTTCTTGACACCTTACAGCTTAATAATCATTCATTAAAAGCCGCCTTTAGCGCATACTATAACAGCGAAGGAAGATTAAAAGCAAGCTTACAAGCCGATTTGTTCAACACCCTTGCTTTTGAGTCCTACTTTAAGCAAGATGCCTTGTGGGACAGGCTTTCACTCAGGACAGACCTAAACGGAAGTATAGATTCTTTATATTTTGACTTGACAAGCACCCTCAGCAAGTTCGAGCTTGACACGACGCTCCTTGTAGAAAGCCTCAGCTTAAACAGTGAGGGGCGGCTAATTAACTTCAATCCGGATTTGGGTTTTAATCTGCAGGCCTCAAATATAAATGCAGCCCAACAACTTATCGACTCATTAAGGCTTGAAGGAGGTCTTAAAGATTCACTCCTCAGTGTCAACACAGCCGCCTATCTGCCCAATGAAATCAGCCTTATGCTAAATGCTGCCGCAGAAGTTGGCATTGAAATGCTTGTCAAACTAAGTCGCTTCGACTTACATTCAGCCTATGCAGACTTAAAGCTTGACAGCGACACAAGCTATATCGCCTATAGTGACTCTTTGCTGAGGGTAAACAACTTTGCCCTGATTGACACAAAAGATTCCCTGTTTCATTTACGCGCAGAGGCTCTGGTGCTGTTGCCTGATTCGCTTCAAATCAATACAGACATCAGCGAATTCAACCTGGCCTTACTATCTCACTTTGGAATAGCTGAGCAATATATGAAGGGACGGGCAAATCTGACACTAAACATAGACGGCAATGCCAAATCATTTATTATTGACGGAAAGACCTCACTTAAAAACCTGGAGCTTGAACCTCTGGCTGTCTCCGATATTAGAGCCAACTTTTACTACCCCGGAGATTCTGCACGGATAAACGCAAGCATCATCAATCAATTGGGCGACTCAATCAGTCTGATGGCAAGCAGTCCTTTAAACATTCAGCTATCAGACAGTCTGCTGATAAACTGGCCTAAAACCATTAAGGCTCAATTGACAACAAACCGAAGCCGCTTAAGCGGGTTTTTCCTAAAAATGCCGGGAGTTGAACAGCCCAAAGCGCTGCTAACAATGAAAATGGATATCAGCGGCCATACCGACAAGCCTGATATCAAAGGCTTTATAGACATAAGTTATGGAGTGCTTCCCTTACCCGAATATGGTATCAACTACAATGACCTGCGACTGAAAGCATCACTTGACAACAATCAAATAATTATTGACTCTCTGTTTATGCGTCACCTGAATGGCAGCATGCTGGCGCAGGGAAGCCTACGCCTTGACTCCTCGCTGCTAAAGGGAAGCATCGAATCTTCCGACCTTAGTATAAAAGCCAGACAATTTTATTTGACTCATCATCGGGATTTTGAAATTCAGATAGATGCCGACGCCTTCTTTAAGGATGAAGACGACAGCCCGCGCTTTGGAGGGACGATGAATGTGCTTCGTTCCAGCTTCAATTTGCCCGCAATTATAAAAATGACTGATTCAGGTTCAGATTTAAACGATCCCTTGCTGATTCAGGCTATCAAGGACGCTGAAAAGGAGGGCGGCGAGCTAATAATAGATACTTCTTTTGTGCAGCCTATACCCGAAAAGCCAAAGTCAAATTTGATGGACAAACTCAGCGGAACACTCAGGGTTGATATACCCCGTAATACATGGATACGCTCACCCGACATGCAAATGGAGCTATACGGGCAACTTGACGTGGTAAAAAACAGTAATATCTTTGAGTTATTCGGGTCGATTGGTATCCACAGGGGCTTTTACACCCTCTACGGTAAGCGATTCGCGATAAAAGAAGGTGAGTTAAGCTTTAGCGGAGGCGAGGATTTTAACCCCTCAGTGAACCTTCAGGCAACTTATAGTTTTAGAGACAGGGCACGTTTAAAACGAATCCTGAACCTCAAAGTGAGCGGGACAGCCAAGAGCCCCGATATAGCATTTGAACTCGACGGCAGCTCCATTCCGGAAGCCGATGCCATGGCCTATCTGTTGTTTGGACAGCCCTTCGAAGAACTCAATTACAGCAACCAGGAAGGAGTGAACAATGCCATTCCTTCGCGACTGTTGAATAGTGTGCTTTCCTCGCAACTAAGCAAGACCATAGGCTCAAGCTTAAAATTGGATATGATAGAAATTGATGCGGGAGATAACTGGCAAAACACTACCTTTATGGTTGGCAAATATATCACCAACAATCTCTTTGTTACCTATCAGCACCGTTTTGGTGAGAGTGGCAATGAATCGGTATCGCCCGAAACCATAACTCTGGAATATGAACTAAGTCGCCGCTGGTCGGTTCGTTTAGTGCAAGGTGAAGATAAAGAGTCGGGACTTGATTTGATTTTAAAATTTGAAAAATAAACGAAGATGCAACACGCAGAAATACGTAAAGAACAGAGCCGTATAACTAACCTTTTGAACAATAAACGTTTGAAAGATGCTCTTGACAGCCTTCGTGAATTGGTAAAAGAGACACAAAAAGCTGAACTTATTGATACTCTCTACAATATAGAAATGACTTATAAAAGTCTGCTAAAATACAGAGTAGAAGGGCTTAGAGACCCCGAAAGCCAAAAGATATACAATCACGTGCTTGCCGATATATTTCACACCTCTGACGAGGTATTTATTTTGCTGCTCAGCCGCTTTGGCGAAGGTATATATTTTGATACCCTAAGACGCCATAAGGAAAAGCAGTCCCCAGACCTGGAGGGGCAATTGCAGCTATGCCACAGTGAAATGGATCGTATGCTCTTGATGGAAGGCTCATATTCAAAGTCTTCGGATGATTTTAAGCTCGCGGTGAAGCATATTTTTGAGATGCTTATGACGCAAAGGGAACTCTACAAATCATCCGGCGACATAATCCGGAATGTCTTTAAGGAAGACGGTCTTCCATGGCCTCAGCAGTGCCTTATGGTTAGTGCCACCACCATACATCTTCTCCACTACTTTAATGAAGCGGCCTTATTGCTCCTTTTCCAATTAACAGCTCATGCCAACGAGGAAATTCAACAAAGAGCCCTGGTAGGTCTCTATCTGGTTTTATACAAATACGACAAACGACTGATACTTTATCCGGAAATCACCAGGCAGCTGACAAAACTTAAAGAGCGTTACAGCAACACAGAGGTCTTGCGAAGCATAGTAATTCAGATTATGCGAACCAGCGAAACCGAGAAACTGGCACGCAAGTTAAGCGATGAGATACTGCCTGAGGTAGCACGTATTCACCCTAATCTGCGCGATCGCCTGGATTTGGATAATATCATTGGCGACAGCTTAAAGGAAGGCAAGAATCCAGATTGGGAGAATATTCTCTCCGACTCTCCCGAACTAATGGGAAAACTTGAAGAATTCTCGCGCCTTCAGATGGAAGGCGCCGATTTGTTCATTTCTACTTTCAGGATGCTAAAGCACTTTCCATTTTTCGCGCATAATGAAAACTGGTTCATGCCCTTCCCCTGGCCGAACCCCTTGGTTGACGAAATCCTGAAAAATGAATCTGGAGCCTTTAAAAACGCTAAGCTTCTTGAGGGGATGGCTCTTTCGGGAATACTCTGCAACTCCGACAAGTATTCGCTTATCCTTAGCATTCCTCAAATGCCCTCAGCCCAAAAAGAGATGATGGGTCAAATGTTTATGGCCGAGCTGGGTGCTGTCAGCGAGGTAGAAAGGAGTGACAGTCTTATAAAATCGGACAAGAAGGCGCTTACCATATCCAATCTTTATATTCAGGATTTATATCGTTTTTTCAAGCTGCATCCGCAGCGAGCCACTTTTGAAGATCCTTTTGCTATGCCTTTGGACTTTCACAACTGTAGTTTTATTCAAGAGCTATTGCCTGAGGCGGATTTCTATCTAAAGCTGGGCGAGTATCTTTTTGAAAAAGATCGTTACAAAGAAGCAATGGAAGTGTTTAGCATTTTGATAGGGAAAACAGAGCCCACTATGCAGCTTTTGCAAAAGCAGGCCTTTTGCATGCAACAGTTAAAGCAATATGAAAAGGCACTGGAGCTATATTTGCAGGCTCAGCTTTTTGACCACAATCAGGTATGGAATCTTAAAAAGATTGCCCTTTGTTATCACCACCTGAAAAATCCTGAAAAAGCCCTTGAATATTATCAGGAGGCCGAAAAAATACAACCCGACAGCATTCATACCCAGGTTAGTATTGGCCACTGTTTATTGGAATTGAAAAACTTTGAAGAGGCTCTCAAATATTACTTTAAGGTAGAGTATCTTGACCCCGGGAACAAGAAAGTTGGACGCCCGATAGTATGGTGCGCACTGGCTCTGGGCAAATTTGAACATGCCGAAAAGTATTCTCTAAAGCTGCTCGACGAAAACCCCACTAGACATGACTATATGAATATGGGGCATATAAAATGGTGCAAAGGCGACAGACAGGAAGCTCTAAAATGGTACAAGGACTGTGTTACTTTTCCGGGTAATTCAATGAAGGATTTCTTAGAATCTTTTAATAACGATAAGGGAGTATTGATTACACACAATGTTGAAGAGGCAGAGATTCCAATTATGCTTGACCAGCTAAGATACCATTTACAATAAAAAAAGACAAGTCAGCATCTGTAATTATCTTGTACAGGCTAAGGTGTCAATTAAGGTGATGACAGAAGGCTAAGCTAAATAATAACTTAACTATTTATGAAAGCGTAATGCTAAATAAAAATGTGCCAAAGGCAATCAAGACCAGCACAATAACCACCTCTACAACTGAATAGATAAAAATCTTTCTCTTTAATCTGGTGATCGCCTCAGTCTCCTTCTCTTCCGTTCTTAAAACATTGAATCTCACTTCCTTATCCTTTTTACTGGTAATAAATACTCTTTTTAGTCTGTCTATCATCGCAACAAAGAAAATCATTAATTTTCATAACACGAGCGAGCACTAAGCAGGATTAGTATTATTTAACTATTTTTTAATTACTTACATAGCTTAGTGCCCCAAATTAAAACTATAACAGACACAAGAACGATAAAGTTTTTAACACAGCCGGAAGTTTACAAACAAAAACAAATCAAACATTAAATCTGAAGTGCATTATGTCGCCGTCTGCTACCACATACTCTTTGCCTTCTACCGCCATCTTCCCTGCTTCCTTACAAGCCTGCTCAGAACCCAACTTTACGAAATTCTCATACTTAATAACTTCAGCACGGATAAAGCCCTTTTCAAAATCGGAGTGAATAACTCCGGCTGCCTGAGGCGCCAGAGCGCCCTTGGGGAAAGTCCATGCACGTACTTCTTTTACACCGGCGGTGAAAAATGTTTGCAAATCAAGAAGCTTATATGCCGAGCGTATCAGTTTGGCAACCCCCGACTCAGTCAGGCCCAAATCTTCCAGGAACATCTTTCTTTCCTCAAAAGATTCAAGTTCGGCAATCTCAGCCTCAGTCTGGGCAGCAATAATCAGCACCTCTGCGTTCTCGCCGGCAACTGCCTTCGTTACTGCCTCAACATGCTTGTTGCCCGACAAAACGGAGCTCTCATCCACATTGCAAACATACATTACAGGCTTGTTGGTCAGCAAAAATAATTCACGGCCAACTTTCTGTTCAGAATCGGTCAGTTCGACAGTTCTGGCAGATTTACCCGATAGCAGCGCATCGCGATATTTCACCATCACTTCAAAGAGCTTTTTCGAGTCCTGATCCTTCGATGTTTTGGCTATCTTCTCAACTTTAGGCAGGCGTGCTTCAATAGTCTCTAAATCTTTTAGCTGAAGCTCGATATCAATTACCTCCTTGTCGCGCACAGGATCAACCGAACCGTCAACATGAGTTACGTTATCATCCTCAAAGCACCGTAAAACATGGATTATAGCGTCGGTCTCGCGGATATTGGCCAGAAACTTGTTGCCCAAGCCTTCTCCCTTGCTAGCGCCCTTTACCAGTCCGGCTATATCAACAATCTCAACTGTTGTGGGCTGAACTCTTTGCGGCTTCACGAGGCGTTCCAATTCTGTCAGCCTCTCATCAGGCACAGTGATAACACCCACATTAGGCTCGATGGTGCAAAACGGAAAATTAGCCGATTGAGCTTTAGCGTTAGACAAACAATTAAACAAGGTGGACTTTCCAACATTAGGCAATCCAACAATACCACATTTTAAGGCCATCTATATTTTTTTTAATAAGCTGATTTTTCAGCCCGCAAAGGTAAGGCATTTTCTGATGTTTTTAATACTTTTTCGTACCTTCATCGCCCGAAAAAGACCATATATGCATCCCGATGACCGCGAAATAGTTGCTATGGTGCACACGCAACAACGTGAAGCCGCCTTCTCGCTGCTGGTAAAAAAACACCAACAGCGCCTTTATTGGCATTTACGTAAAATGGTTATAGTTCACGAAGATGCCGACGACTTGCTCCAAAACTGCTTTATCAAGGTTTGGCAAAACCTTGATAAATTTAGAGGCGACTCCTCCTTATATACCTGGATATATAGAATTGCAACCAATGAAGCCTTGAATTTTCTTAATAAGCGCCGCGCTGAGCTGCTTGCCTCACCCGATGATCTGGAAATTGTATTCTCGGGGCACATAGACAGCGACCCGCTTTATTCAGGTGACGAAATCGAGAAGCGACTTCAAAAAAGCATCCTTTCGTTGCCTGACAAACAGCGCTTAGTATTTAACATGAAGTATTTCGACAATCTGAAATATGAAGAAATGGCCGAAATTCTGGAGACTTCGGTTGGAGCCCTTAAGGCCTCCTATTTCCATGCTGTACGTAAGATAGAGGCTCTGATAAAACAGGAACTTTTTTAGAAAACAGAAGATATTAAACCTTTAGCTTTCAACATTGTCTAAACATCAAATCCCCAAAATAACGCTATTATGGCAACAGACAAAAATATAAATAACAGGAATGCTTTCAAGACCCCGGAGGGCTATTTCGATAGCTTTGAAGGGCGCTTGATGCAAAACATCAAAGGCAGTGAAGCCGGCGGATTGTCAAGGATAAAAAAATCCATGATAGTTCCCTGGATAGGAATGGCAGCAGCATTTCTAATTATTGCTTTGGTTTACAATTTTCTGCCCAAACAACTATTTGAACGTGAGCAAGATTCCCGGGCCGATATTATTCAGCAAATTGAACAATCGGCAGTCGAGTGGTTTAACGAATATGAGTTGATGGAATATCTAACAAATGATGCAGATGCAGACCTTGAGTTATATCCCGACAGCTTGTTTTTCAAAAATATCAAAGAAGAGGATATTATTATGCTCACTTTAATGTATTAATGAGTAAAAAATTACCATAGTATGAAGAAGCTAATTATTACAATACTGATGTCAGCATCAATACTGGCATCATACGCCCAGGAAGGACGCTCGAATATTGACAAAATAGAGCATCTGAAGGCTCAGAAGGTAGCCTTTATGACCGAGAAGATAGGCTTATCAACCTCGGATGCCCAAAGATTCTGGCCTGTCTATAACGAGTATTCTGCAAAAAAAGACAGTCTGCATCACACACGTGTTAAAGAAAGAATGGCCATGAATAAGGATCTGGACAAGCTTTCCGATAAGGCAAAGACCGAGTCTTTAGATAAGCAAAAAGCCCTGCAGTGGGAAGAAGACAAATTAGATAAATATTACTATAACGAGTTCAAAAAGATTCTGACTATCGATCAGGTGATAAAGCTTTATGATGCGGAATATGAATTCAGGATGCGCCTTATACGCCAAATAAAAGAGAAGAAAGAAGCATCAAAAAGAGAAGAAAAGATGCCGGTATCCTAATGCCGGCACTTTTCACCAAGCTACAGTTTTGCTAAGCCTTTATTCTTTCAACCACCTCGTCTAAAGTGATGGAGCTTTGCTCACCACTATGCATGTCTTTGAGGGTAATCAAACCCTTAGCAATCTCATTTTCACCCAGAAGAGCCACATAGCCTATTTGCTTTTTATCAGCGTAAGCCATCTGTTTTTTCATCTTGGCATTATCGGGATAGACCTCGGTTTTTATGCCTTTGCTGCGAAGCTCCGCTGCAAGTTTCAGGCAGTGTGCCGCTTCCTTGTCGCCAAAATTCACAAAAAGAACTTGGGTGGCTACACTTACCTCTTCGGGGTATAGCTCCAGTTGATTCATAACATCAAAAATCCTGTCGGCCCCAAAAGAAATGCCAACACCCGACATTCCCGGCATTCCGAAGATTCCGGTTAAATCGTCATATCTGCCTCCACCTGTAATACTGCCAATTTCAACATCCAGTGCCTTAACTTCAAAGATGGCTCCTGTGTAATAGTTCAAGCCTCTGGCAAGCGTTAAATCGAGCTCAACAGAGGTTTCAAGCTTTAGAGCCCCAAGGAGATTGAGGACTGTTTCAATCTCTTCAACTCCCCGCAGCCCGGTTTCTGAGTCCTTAAGTATCTCTCTTAGCGAGGCAAGTTTTTCATTATTACTGCCTTTGACTGCCAATATAGGTTCTAATTTCTCTATTGCTTCCCGCGACAACCCGCGTTCGGCAAGTTCCTGTCTGACTTTTTCGAGACCAATTTTGTCGAGTTTATCGATGGCTACAGTAATATCAACCAAGCGGTCTGTTTCGCCAATAATCTCTGCTATGCCTGCCAAAACCTTACGGTTGTTCAATTTTATCAGCACCTTAATATTTAGGCGGCGATATACCTCATCAACAATCTGTAAAAGCTCAACTTCATTAAGCAAACTGTCGCTACCAATCACATCCACATCGCATTGATAAAACTCGCGGTAACGCCCCTTTTGGGGCCTGTCGGCGCGCCAAACAGGCTGCACCTGGTATCTCTTAAAAGGAAAACTTAATTCATTTTGGTGCTGAACAACAAAGCGGGCAAAAGGAACTGTAAGATCGTAGCGCAGACCCTTTTCGCTTATCTGCAAAGCCACCCTGTTGGAGTCGCCAGTGCTAAGAAGGTCTTTATCGGCTTTCGACAAGTAATCGCCTGAATTAAGAACCTTAAAAAGCAGCTTATCACCCTCTTCACCGTACTTTCCCAGCAGGGTTTCCAGATTCTCCATTGCAGGAGTTTCAATAGGCATATAACCGTACATTTGAAAAACTCCCTTAATCGTATCAAAAATATAGTTACGCCTTAGCATTTCGGCGGGCGAAAAATCTCTTGTGCCCTTTGGTATTGATGGTTTCTGAGCCATTATGATGTTTTATTTCGAATTTTCCTAAACTAAAAAGTTGTGCAAAGTTAAAAAGAATCGCTAATAATCATTCAACGCCCTTCACTCATCACTCTAAAAGTTTGTAGGCAACCGCATGTAAGGGTCGGTTCTAAGATAGCGGCTCAGGACGAAAAATGGCTTTATTATCCGCACATTGAAGAAAAATATCTACTTTCGTTAGCCCTAAGATAACAAAACAGTCCCAAAGTCAGTATAAAGGATTGTTGTGTAATTAAGTAACTTAATAATAGCTTTTCTAGTAGAGAGAATAGATAATGGAGAGTGCGAAAATTTTAATAGCCGACGACGTAGATTACTTAGCAGAGTTCATAAAAGCTCAACTTAGCGTATTCTTACCCGAAGCCACTTATGTAAGAGCGCGTAACGGATATGAAGCCTGCACCCTTGCCGTACGCCATGCTCCCGATTTAATTCTCCTTGACTGGGAGATGCCTGACTTTTCAGGATTGGAAGCTTTGCAAACCCTACAGGGCAGCGCCTCAACCAAAGATATTCCGGTCATTATGATTTCTGGTTTCTCCACCCCCAGTCATGTGAAGGCAGCCCTCTCGGCCGGTGCAATGGACTATCTTAAAAAACCTGTTGAACCGGTTGAGCTTATCGCCAGAGTTCGCACCGCACTAACTCTCAGCGACCGGCTACATCAGCTGCAGACTCAGAAAGAACAGATTGAACTGGAAAAGAAAAAAAGCGATAACCTCTTACGCGGCTTACTTCCCGAACAGGTACTGCAAGCAATTGAGGCTGAGGGCGAAATCGCGCCCCGCAGATTTCGTAATGTAACGGTTATAATGGCCGATTTGGTGGATTTTACAATTAAGTCGCAAAAGATGTCGCCAAAAAGGCTTTTGGATGAGCTGCAAACGATTTTCACGGCCTTTGATGAGATTACAGAAAAATATAAGTGTACCCGAATCAAGACTATTGGCGACGCCTACATGGCAGTAAGCGGAATGTGGACAGAAAATAGTAATCACGCTCTGGCTGCCGCGAAAATGGCTGAACGCATGCGCCAATATATAATCGAGCATAATCTAAGGCACAAAATAGATTGGGAGATAAGAATCGGACTCAACTCAGGCGACATAATAGCCGGGATCGTCAGCGAAAAAAATCTCGCCTTTGATATTTTTGGCGATACCGTCAACACGGCATCTCGGATGCAAAGCTACTCGGCTCCCATGCAGATTAACATCTCACAATCCACTTACTCCTTGATTAAGGACTACTACTATATTATCAAACGACTATCCAGAAAAGTAAAAAGCAAAGGGGCAGTGAATATGTACTATATCCACCGCCCCATTCTTTCGCGAAGTGCTAGAAAAAACGAAAGTCATGTAATCTAATCACTGCGCCTAGATTAGCTTTCGATATTTTATACGCTGCGGGCCTGCATTTCCAAGTCTTTTTTTGCGGTTCTCCTCATAATCGGAGTAGCTTCCTTCAAAGTAATAAACTGTTGAATTGCCCTCGAAGGCCAGGATGTGAGTTGCTACTCTATCCAAAAACCAGCGGTCGTGAGAGATAATAACAGCGCATCCTGCAAAGTCGTCGAGACCTTCCTCGAGCGCTCTGAGCGTATTTACGTCAATATCGTTGGTAGGCTCATCGAGCAGCAGCACATTAGCCTCCTCTTTCAAAGTCATTGCTAAATGAAGGCGATTGCGCTCACCACCTGAGAGAGCCCCGCATTTCTTTTCCTGATCGGCTCCGGCAAAGTTGAAGCGTGAAAGGAAGGCGCGCACATTAATATCCCGTCCACCCAAACGTATCGTTTCCTGACCGCCTGAAATCACCTCATAAACACTTTTACTGTTATCTATTCCCGCATGCGACTGGTCAACATAGCCAATTTTCACAGTCTCGCCAACCTCAAAAGTTCCTTTATCCACCTTCTCCTGCCCCATAATCATTCTGAAGAGAGTAGTCTTACCGGCACCGTTGGGACCAATAACCCCTACAATACCGTTGGGTGGCAGCGTGAAATCAAGGCCTTCAAACAAGAGTCTGTCGCCAAAAGCTTTAGAAACACCATGTGCTTCAATAACCTTATCGCCCAATCGGGGACCGTTAGGGATGAATATCTCGAGCTTTTCTTCCTTCTGCTTCACATCTTCTTTCAGCAAACTTTCATAGGCCGCAAGACGTGCTTTCGACTTAGCCTGACGTGCCTTTGGTGCCATTCTTACCCATTCAAGCTCCCGCTGAAGAGTTAGACGTCGTTTTGAGGCAGTTTTCTCCTCCTGCTCAAGTCTTTTCGACTTCTGATCAAGCCATGATGAATAATTGCCCTTCCATGGAATACCCTCACCCCTGTCAAGTTCAAGTATCCAGCCGGCCACGTTATCCAAAAAGTAACGGTCGTGAGTAATTGCAATAACAGTTCCCTTATATTGCTGAAGATACACCTCAAGCCATTGAACCGACTCGGCATCAAGGTGGTTGGTCGGCTCATCCAGAAGCAGAATATCGGGTTCCTGAAGCAGCAGGCGGCATAAGGCTACCCGGCGACGCTCGCCTCCCGAGAGTTCCGAAATCAGCTGTTCTTCAGGCGGACAGCGCAAAGCATCCATGGCGCGTTCCAGTTTGGAATCCAGATTCCATGCATCAAACTGATCGATAAGCTCCTGAAGCTTAGCCTGCTCATCCATCAACTCCTGCATTTTATCAGGGTTTTCAATAACTTCCGCATCACCAAAGCGCTCATTGACAGCCTCATACTTTTTCAGCACATCAACCACTTCCTGCACTCCTTCTTCCACTATCTGCCTGACTGTCTTAGTCTCGTCCAGATGAGGCTCCTGCTCAAGGTAGCCAACTGAATAGCCGGATGAAAAAGCCACCTCGCCCTGATAATTCTTCTCCAAACCTGCAATAATTTTCAGCAGAGTAGATTTACCCGAGCCGTTAAGACCAATAACACCAATCTTAGCCCCGTAAAAAAAGGAGAGATAAATATTGCTAAGCACTTTTTTCTGCGGAGGATATACCTTACTCACCCCCACCATGCTAAAAATAATCTTCTTATCGTCTGACATACAGAATTTTATTATTAAACCCTAAACAGAATTAAAGCTGCAAAATTATCAAATAGAAATGATATAAAAAAAATGCTCCTGTCGGGCTGAAATAATTTATTCCGAATGATGTGAGAAATCCAAAAGCCAATAACTCACCAGACCTTAAGCCTGCTACTTCAGCTTTTTCAGATCACTTGCCTGAAAGGCGTCATCGCTGGCCATTTTAATCATGCCATAATCCCAGTAGTAAAGCTTAGAATCGGCAGCGCCAACGAGTATCTTATAAACACGAGCCCTGATACGGGTTCCCTCAGGACCAACTTTATGAAGAAACACTGCATCTTTATCCTGTCGCTTAATAGCATCAGCAACCTCTTCACGGCTTACAATTTCAAATTTGTAGGGGTAAATTGCTTTAATTGCCTGCGGAGTTTGCAAGTCCTTTGCCAGGTCTTCCTTAGTCAATAGCAGCGTTTTGTTTGCAAGTTCGCCTTTGGCATGCGAATTATACTGTTTTAATGCGTTCTCGCCAATCAGCTTCTCATTCTGCATAACATTTTTCACATGATTTTGGATAAATAGCACGAAGGCCTCAAGCTTGTAGTGATAGCTTTCATCTTCAACCTGAAGATAGGACAGTGGCAGAGAGCACAAGTCGGGCATGGTACGTACATTAGCCTTGGGCTCACCCATCAGCAAACTGATAAATTTGTAACGCGCCTTGGTCTTATCTTTTGCAAAACTAACAGTAGTAGTCATCAAAAATGAAAGCTCGGGATTATCCTTTATCTCAAAAAACTCCTGCGAAGTAATAATTTCGAAGGGAGTAATAGTCCAGGAGCGTTCCATTACTTCCTTAATAACAACGTTATAATCGCTCAGCAGAGCATCGTCCATAACCACCATGGTTTTTGACTTCATAAAACGATGGTAATCGTCAATCTCGGGCATGTGCTGCTGTGCAGCCGCCAAAAGTGGAAGAACAATTAACAGAGCAGCAAAAAGAATCTTTTTCATCAGCTATAAAGTTTTTGTGAGTTCTAATTTGTCATCCAATATACCTAAATTGTGCCCCGATTGTTGCATAAATTTGCTGAATCTTATCTTGCCCGGATTGATTCTTTCCTAGCCTTTAACTTACATGGTGAATTTTAAACATCAAAACAAAGCAGTGCTGCACGAATGATTTTGAAAAGCTTATTACGCGTTTTATTAAACCCCTATAAAAATGCAAAAAATTACAATTAACCGTTTGCCACAAGGAGAAATATTACCCTTAAGGCGCCTAAAGCCCGGCTTTATATTATCCTTAATACTGACAATATTGCTTACTTCATCTAGTTTATCCTATGCCCAAAAGGATGTTATGCTTCAGGCATTTTACTGGGATGTTCCGGTTGATGATGAGAACAATAAGGGACTATGGTGGAACAACCTGAGCAACAAGGCTCCCGAATTCAAGAACTTTGGCATAAGCGGCATTTGGGTACCGTCTCCCGCCAAGGGGAATTGGGGTATTTTCGACATGGGATACGGCATTTACGATCATTATGACCTTGGTAATTATTTGCAGAAAGGCAGTGTAGAAACACGGTTTGGCAGCCGTGCCGAACTTGAACAAATGCTTACGGAAATGCATAACAGCTCAGACTCAATGCCTAAAATTGAGGTCTATGCAGATATTATCCTTAATCATATCTACTCGAATGACGAAGATGCAGAGGCCAATCCTGCAGTTAAAAAGTATGTATTTGACGAGGCATATCGCCATGGCTATCAACACCAGCCTTATCCATCCAATGAGATAAAATGGATAATACCAAATGCTCCAGCTGGCGCTTATTATATACTGGTCAAAGGTTACAATCTCGACTACTTGGAGCCATATCAGAGCCGAGCCTACGATATCATGATTGACTACGACAATACTGGATTCTGCAATGAATACCTATGGGAATCTGAGCCTAATAATGGTGATAGTCAGACAAATGATTTTCCTCATTCAGGAAATACTATGAGAGGTTTTATTAATTACAAAGGAGATATTGATGGATTTAAGATTATTGCGCCAGGCGAGAAAGATATTATTATCAAACTCACTGCCTGCGAACAATCAGAGCTAGAGTGGAAGCAGGCTGACCAGACACATGGCTATTATCCTTTTGAAATTTGGCATAAGGGAATGGACATAGCACCCTCTGCGCTCGAGGCTCACACTAACACAGGGATATCTTATCCTGCCCACACTGGACCAGGAGAACAAAATTGGACATGGAACCACAGCCATTTTCATCCTTCAGATGAAAATGATTGGTTGGGCGACTGGGGCAAAGGCGATGAGATTATCAGTAACACAAAGGGCTATGGCAATGATCTGAACACCTTCTCATCTGTAGTGCAAGAAAGAATGAACACCTGGGGAAAATGGCTGGTAGAGTTTGTCGGATTTGATGGATTCAGGTTAGATTTTGTACGTGGTTTTCAGGAAGAATATGCCGCTTCATGGATTTCAAATCTGCCCCTATCAGAAGGCAAACAGCGCTTCGTGGTTGGCGAATACTGGGGCTCAGCCTCTGCAATTCATGCTTGGGTAAAAAGCAATAAAGCATACGGTGCAGAGGTAAGTGCTTTTGATTTTCCATTAAAAGCAAGCCTGAGAGATATGTGTAACGGAGATGAAAGCTTTAATATGACAGAGCTCAACCACGCCGGTATGGTAAGAAATAATAACGGTTACGGCCTCCCGCCAAGTTCTGTTGTCACCTTCCTTGAAAACCACGATACCGGGAAAGAACATGATAAGTGGGTTACTAAAGATTGGCTCCTAGGCTACGCTTATATACTAACTCATGAGGGACGACCTTGTGTTTTCTATCCTCATCTCTATGGTGTTACCTTGCATGACTATAACGACAAATCTAAAAAGGTGAATATTCCTGCAGAACTTCAGGAGGAAATCGTAAAGCTCATTCAAATAAGATCGGCCTATCTTGATGGACCACTATCAGTGCTAAGCAAATCGGGGAACCCATATCCTGCTTATGAAACAGCAAATATGTATGTAGCACGTCGTCAGGGCAATGACGCTAAGTCAGGGGCTATTATTGTTATCAACAACAGTTATTCTACCAAAGGGCTATGGGTTGATTCTACACCCGCCTCATGGCCAAACTGGGCGGGTAAGACGCTGGTTAATGCATTCAACAACAAAGACGCAACCGTGGTTTACAATGACGGCCGCGTATGGCTTGAGGCGCCCCCCAGAGGCTATACTATATACATCCCTGAATCAGAGCATGTTAACGAACTTAATAAATAAACCAAGTGGTGAACAATATTCAAATTTCGGAAAAGCGCAGTATAGATAAAGAGCAAGTTCTTTATCTATACAGGCAAAACAGGTGGTCGTCGGCAGATAAGCCGGAAGAGTTAATGCAGGCTCTGAAGACCTCTCACTCGCTGGTGACGGCATGGGATGGCGACAAATTAGTTGGACTGGCAAACTCAATTTCAGACGGGTATTTGGTTGTCTATTATCCCCACCTATTGGTTCTCCCTGAATATCAGGGGAAAGGAATCGGAAGGATGATAATGCAACGACTTCAGGAAAAGTATTCTAGCTTCCATCAGCAAACCTTGTTTGCTGACGGCGATGCAGTAGAGTTTTATAAAAAGTGCGGCTTCATGAAGGCGGGAGCCTGCTTAGCTATGTGGATTTATAAGGGTCACGACCACGATTGAGAGGCAATCGTTTTGTATAAAACACTTTGCTTTGTCGAAGATATTTACTAATTTACTAGCTTATACACCCATAATACCGTAATCTGATTGTGGAATAAGACTGATAATTAACCTAAGGTAAACTGTGGGGAAACTAAACTATATAATCTTTAAAATCACTCTGCTTACAACATTTTGGTTGACTGCTGTATATGCTAAGGCCGAATTGAGCATGCTTATGTTTGACATCAAGCATATTGACTATTCAGACGGATTAAGCAGCCAGCGTGTATTTTCCATTGTTGAAGACCAAAACAGCGCCATTTGGATGGCCACTAAAATTGGGATTGACAGATACAATGGTCAGATTGTAAAGAACTATTCCCTTCCCGGCAATCTTCACTACGGAGATAAGGCCGGGCGCAGAATACGCCTACTTTACGACCCCCAATACGGGCTTTGGGCCTATGATCATACAGGAAGAATTTTCCAATATTCTATTGTTGATGATGCCTTTGAGCTAAAACTGTCTTTGGGAGAAGAAATAGGAGGTGAAATTATCCTCAACAAACTATACCTGGACAGCAAAGGAGATTTATGGATGGGCTTGGGCAAAGGTCTGTATAAAAAGGAAGGCCAAGGCAGCATCGTCGCTGTACTTCCTGATTTGTACATTAATGATATTATTTCGGGGCCCGAATCAGTATTTGCTGCCACCTCCACCGGAGTGGTGCAAGTGCTGGCTGACAATAGCATCACCCGCCTTGTGGAAGATGAAGATGTACAGAGTCTATACTACCATCCTTCCCGCAAAGAACTCTGGATTGGCACCTTCAATAATGGTCTGTGGCTATTGGATATGAACAACTCTACCCTGGAACCCTTAAGAGATCAGGGCTCCGGATTTCTATACCCGATACGCGCCATCACTGCCTATAATGATCAAACTATACTGGTAGGGATAGATGGCAGCGGAGTATATAGTGTTAATCTAAATTCAAAACGGCCTCATTTGCTTATGAGTACGGATGACAGCACTGATATATATTTACGCGGCAACGGAATTTATGCTGTTAGCACCGACCGTCAGGGCAATATTTGGATTGGCTCTTACTCAGGCGGAGTTTCTGTTGCTATTCTAAGCAATTATCCTACCCGAATTCTGAAACACGAAAAAGGAAGTAAAAATTCGCTTGCCAACAACAATGTCAACGGCCTTGAAGAAGACAGCAATGGCAATTTATGGTTTGCAACCGACGACGGCATTAGCATTTTAAATGAAAAGAGCGGTTCGTGGCGCCATGTCCTGAAAGGCACGGTAGTAGTCACACTATGCCGCACCCATAACGGCTCTATCTGGGCAGGAACATACGGCGACGGCATATATATCCTGGATCTTAATGGCAGAGTATTACGCCATCTTACCCAACAGCAAGAGGAGCTCACTACCAATTACATTTTCCATATCAGGCAGGATCCTGATGGTGACATCTGGGTGGGCGCTCATAATGGGTGGTTGATGCTGCTTGACAAGGATGGCCGACCAAAACAGACTTACGATATTAAATGGATTCACTCCATCGAAATGGTTGCTCAAAACCAGGTGGGTGTAGCCACGGTAAATGGTTTTTATCTGGTCAACAAGGCAGACAACACAGTAGAAAACTACGCTTCCTTTCCTGAGTTTCAGGAACAAAACAACAGTGCCTATATTATTTCCATGCTCTTTAATGAGGACTCTACAGTATGGCTGGGCACAGAAGGAGGCGGATTAAATCTCTATAATATACAAACAGGCGAAACAAAAGTCTTTACCACCCGCGAAGGTTTGCCATCAGATGATGTTTATAGTTTGCAAAAAGACCACAAAGGTCGCTTGTGGGCAAGCACCGGTAAAGGACTCGTGCTGATGGATGATTATAGGGTATCCAACCTCAACTATCTGGGTGATATAGACAAGGAATACAACAAATCCGCTTTTATAAGACTTTCCGACGGACGCTTTGCCTATGGCAGCACAGACGGGGCTGTAATAGTTAAACCTGAAGCCATTGCTCAGATTGACTATGAGGCGCCCCTGCGCTTCACAGGCCTAAACATAGATTATCCTGAACCTGACAAAGAGCAGGATATGCGCCGTCGTCTTTATGAGATGCTAACAAAAGGGGAGGTAAAATTAGCCTACCGCCACAATTCATTTTCTATTGATTTCGAATCTATTAACCATCGCTTTCAGCGTGACATCAGCTACATGCATATACTGGAAGCTTATGACAAAACCTGGAGCAATTCCTCTGACGATGGCACTATTCATTATACCAATGTGGCACCCGGCACCTATCTGCTAAAAGTCCGCAACCTGCGCCGCAGCAACGGAGAGATAATTTCTGAGGAAAATTTACTCCTCACCATTGCTGAGCCATGGTGGAACTCATGGTGGGCATGGCTGTTCTATATTACTTTGGCAGCTACTTTTCTTTACTATATATTTCGTTACAACAGCAACCGTCTTCAGAAAAAACACGATGAAGACAAAATAAAATTCTTTATCAACACTGCCCACGATATACGAACTCCCGTTACCCTTATCATGGCTCCTCTTGAAGACCTCAACCGCTCATCAGAGCTTAGCGAGAAAGCCCGCTACTACCTGAAACTGGCGCGTACCAATACTCAAAAGCTACACAGCCTTATAACCCAACTCCTGGAGTTTGAAAAGGTTGACCTTACCAGGCAGAAGTCAGTCACTCATTCTCTGTCACTTAACAATATACTTGCAGAAGCCACAGCCGGTTTTCAACCTTATTGCGACAACAAACAGCTTAACCTAAGTCTTAATATGCCGGATGAAGAAGTATGTATCCTAGGCGACAGGCAAATCCTGAGCCTCCTTTTGGATAATCTTCTTTCCAATGCCTGCAAATATACTCGACCCGGTGGGGATGTAGCTTTGAGCTTATCCTGCACCAAGCGCAAAGCAACTATTACAGTTAAGGATAGTGGAATCGGCATACCTGAAAAAGACCGGAAATATTTATTTAAGGAAGTTCACAGAGCCGAAAACGCGCTAATATCACAAGAAGAAGGTACGGGGTTTGGACTTTTGCAAGTTCAGCGAATTATTAAAATTCTGGGAGCTAAAATCACTTTTCAAACTGAAGAGAACAAGGGCAGCACTTTCGTCGTTACACTTAAAAGGACTTACAAAAAAGCCGAGGAAGTTGCAGCCCCGGGCACCGGGACCGGCCTGCTTCATACCTTCTCAATTCCTGAACTCCCCGAAAGCGATAGGCAAAGTGAGGTCATAAAACATAACGACAAGTCCAAAGACACGCTGCTAATCGTGGAAGATCATGAGGCGCTTCGCTATTATTTGCGTCAAACTTTCGAGAAGGACTATAGAGTGGTTGACCTTGCCAACGGACAGGAAGCTCTTAACTACTTGGGCAACGAATACCCTGATCTAATCCTCTCAGATGTAATGATGCCCGGAATTCAAGGAGATGAACTTTGCCGCATGGTAAAAGAAAATCCCGAGACCTCCGGTATTCCCTTCGTCCTTCTTACTGCCAAAACCAATCACGATGCTACAGTCGAGGGTCTGAAAAAAGGTGCCGACGACTACATTCCTAAACCCTTCAGTACAGAGATACTAAAACTAAAAGTGCAGGGTCTGATTGAAAACAGAAAAAGACAGAGAGCATCTTTGATGCGGGAAGTCCTTAGTCAACTTGGAAAGACCCGCCGACTCGAAGAAGACGACAAACATGCAGAGGACGACAAGACAAGTCTTCCTGAGAATGACCGTATGTTTGTAAAACGCGCAAGCGATCTGGTACTTGCCAATATCAGCAACAGCGATTTCAACATCGACGCCCTTTGCCGCGAGATGGCCATGAGCCGAACACTTTTCTACAGTCGTCTGAAATCACTTACGGGAAAAAGTCCGCAGGAATTCATCCGCCTAATCCGCCTGCAAAAATCAGCAGAAATGTTAAAAGAAGGGAAAACCGTTACAGAAACAGCTTTGGATTGCGGCTTTGTAAATGTGAAATATTTCAGTTCGCTATTTAAACAGCAATATGGCGTCCAACCCAGCAAATATCGTTAACTAAGAGAGTTATTCCCTTTCTCTACTATTCACTACTTGCAGGAATTGATAGCTATCAAACCTTTTCTGTCAATCATCAAACCTCCCCTTTAACAGTAATTAGCATATTTGTGCAGTAATTATAACTATGCCCTGCGTTTGTTAAAAACAAATGCTCTTAACATGGGCAAAGGAAAAATATTAATATGCTTAAAACAAACTGCCTGATGAGGAAAACTATCTTACTATTGATGATTACAGGCTGTTTCATCCAACCGGCATGTTCCGGAGAAGAAACAGAGCTTGTAAATGAAGAGAATCAGGAAGAACTCCGCTTTAGCGATGATTTTGACTTTTTCAATGAAAATGTATGGACTAAAGAAACACATGAACCGGGCTGGGTCAATCAGGAACTGCAGGCCTACCATCCATCTAAGGTCAGTATCGGGAAAGATATGGGAAAATCGGTACTGATACTGACGGCCGAACGCATGGGTGACAAAATCTCTTCAGGGAGAGTCAACAGCCAGGGCAAATTCAACTTCAAATATGGCCGCATTGAGGCAAGCATCATGCTGCCAAAAACTGCCAATGGCTTATGGCCGGCTTTTTGGTTGATGGGCGACAACGGCAAAAACTGGCCCGCCTGCGGCGAAATCGACATTCTGGAAATGGGCGAGAAGCAGGGAGTAATCAATGGCACTTCCGAGACACTGGTAAATACTGCTATTCATTACGGCACAGACTATGCTTCTCACAGGCAGGAATATTATGCGGCCAATTTCGCCTACAGCTTGCAGGATGGTGAATACCACACTTACACCTTGGATTGGAGTGAAAACTCCTTAGTTGTAAGCATAGACCAGCGTGTATTTAAGACTTTCGACATCAGCAAGGTGAGCGGACGTCACGAATACTTTCAGGACTCCTGCTTTATTCTGCTAAACTTAGCGGTTGGAGGCGCCTTTCCCGGTATTCTGGAAGCTGATGAGCTTAGCGCACTCAAAGACGGCGAAAAAGCGTATATGTATATTGATTGGATAAAAGTCTATTAATCCTTAGAACAACATCTATGAAAGTGAACTATCTTAAAAATGTATTGTTCTGCGGAACAATGTTTCTCACTTTGTTGGGGAGCACACAAATGATGAATGCATCATTGCCGGAAAATCTGACTCTAATGCAACAAGAGAGAAAGATTTCCGGAACCGTAACAGACGCCATAGGAGCAGTCCCCGGCGTTAATCTAGTTGAAAAGGGCAATCCGGGCAACGGAACCGTGAGTGATATTAACGGCAATTTCTCCATGAATATTCAGGAAGGCTCCGTTTTATTGGTCAGTGCCATTGGATATAAATCTCAGGAAATAACTATTACCGGCAGTCAGCAGCCATTATCTATAGTGCTGGAAGAAGACAGTCAGCTGCTTGACGACGTAGTGGTTACTGCTTTGGGTATTAAAAGAGAGCGCAAAGCCTTAGGCTACGGACTGGAAGAGGTTGATGGTTCCGAGCTTACTAAAGCAGGAGAAACCAACGTTATTAACTCCATGGCCGGGCGAGTAGCCGGTCTGGTAGTTAGCCAGACAGCCGGTGGACCATCCGGATCAACGAGAGTTATCCTGCGAGGAAGCACCGAAATGACGGGCAATAATCAGCCCTTGTATGTTATTGACGGGGTGCCATTAGACAACACCAACTATGGCAGTGCCGGAACCAGCGGAGGTTATGACTTGGGTGACGGTATTTCAAGTATAAACCCCGACGATATTGAAACGATGTCGGTACTGAAGGGCCCGGCCGCTTCAGCCCTTTATGGTAGCCGCGCCAGCCACGGTGTTATTTTGATAACAACCAAAAAGGCAAGTGGCAAGGAACAGTTTAGTGTTGAATATAACGGAACACTAACCTTCGATACTCAACTTGCCAAATGGGACGACATCCAGCAGACTTACGGAATGGGAAGCTCAGGTACTTATAGTATAGATGCCGTGTCTAACACCAACAAAAGCTGGGGACCAAAAGCTGATGGCAGCAATATGCTAAGGTACTTCGACGGGGTAGAACGCCCTTACCTTATAATACCTGACAATACCTCGAATTTTTTCCGCACAGGAAATACTGCCACCAACTCGGCCATAGTCAGCGCCAACAATGGCAACACAGGCTTGCGTTTTACCTTTACGGATATGCGCAATAACGACATAGTGCCTGAGACCTATATGAGCAGGGATGTATTTAATCTACGCTCTAACACTTCACTTGGAAAGGTTGATTTGGACTTTAGTGCCAATTACACTTTCGAAGATGTAAAAAACCGTCCGGCGCTAGGTGACAGTAAATCTAATATTGGAAAGAACCTGATGACCCTGGCAACCACTTATGACCAAAGATGGTTAAAAACTTATGAGGATGCGGCAGGCAACTATTCCAACTGGAACGGAATGGATCCTTATAATGTCAATCCCTACTGGGACATCTACAAGAACTCCAACAAGTCGCACAAAGACCTGTTTCGCCTAAACGGCAAGGTTTTATGGAACCTTAACGACAACATAAAACTGCAGGGTACTGTGGGAACTGAGCTCAACTGGTTCGAATTTGAAGATTTCAAAGCACCATCAACTCCGGGCTTTGAGGCTGGACGACTTCAAAACAGCAGCTACAGCAACAGTATGTACAACGTTGAAGTGCTTGCTCTGTACAACAACAACTGGGGCGCCTTTGATTTCAGCGGAACTCTTGGTGGCAATATGTACAAAGTCGATAACCTGACAACGGTTATTAGTGCTCAGGATATGCAGATACGCGATGTGATTGCCCTGATGAGCTTCAATGAAAGCAGCATCAATCAATACAGTTATCGCAAGCAGATTAATTCTGCCTTTGGAGCTGTAAACCTTGGATGGAATCACATGCTGTATCTGGATGCCACCTTGCGTGTGGATCAGTCGTCAACACTTCCGGCGGGTAATAATGTGTACAGCTACCCATCCTTCTCGGGAAGCTTTGTATTTTCAGAACTTTTGCAGTCACCCAATATCATGCCTTATGGAAAACTGCGCTTGTCCTGGGCGCAAGTGGGTAGTGATACCAACCCCTATCAGTTAGGACTGGTTTACAGTAAGTCGAACCTTACTTATCCGGGCTACACCATAGGCTACATAGATAACAACACCATTCCAAACAAGGAGCTGCAACCTACTATCACCAACTCTTTTGAAGCCGGTTTGGAAATGAAACTGCTAAGAAATCGCATAGGGCTGGACTTCACGTATTACACACAAATCAGTGAAAACCAGATTATGGGAATGGCTACCTCATGGACTTCCGGATATAACTATCGTCTGATAAATGCCGGAGAAATAGAAAACAAGGGTATAGAAATCGCTCTTAACACCCGTCCGGTACAGATTAATGATTTCTCATGGGACGTAAATCTTAACTTCTCAAAAAACAGCAACATAGTAAAGGAACTGGTTGACGATATGGACATGATTGAGCTGGAAAAAGCCGCATGGCTGGACGTTCAGGTTGCTGCTATGGTGGGCGAAAACTTCGGCTCTATCGTTGGCCCGGATTTCAAACGCAACGCTAGCGGGGATGTATTGATTGATCCAACTACAGGTTTGCCTCAATATGATAAAAGCAATCATGTGCTGGGTAATGCATCATGGGACTGGACCGGAGGTCTGGGAACAACGCTAAGCTACAAAAATCTTTCCCTATGGGCTCTCTTTGATGCTAAAGTAGGTGGCGACCTCTACTCTATGTCAGCCCGTGCATCTTACGAGTCGGGCAAAGAAAAGGGCACTCTCGAAGGCCGTGAAGCCTGGTACAAATCCGAAGAGCAAAGGCAGGCTGCCGGAATTCCCAAAGGAGACCAATGGACTCCCACAGGCGGTTTCATTGCCCCCGGCGTAATAGACAACAATGACGGCACTTACAGGGCCAACGACATCTATATTAATCCTGAGGAATACTGGATGAGCGTAAGCCGCAATGCCCCGGGAATGTTTATTTATGACAACTCCTATGTAAAATGTCGTGAAATATCACTCAGCTACAATGTTCCCAAAGTGAGGCTGGGAAACACAGTAAAAGGTCTAACCCTTTCGGCAGTTGCCAGGAATCCTTTTATCGTATGGAAGAATATCCCCAATATCGATCCTGATTCCAACTACAACAACACAACCGGAATGGGACTTGAGTATGGCTCTTTACCTTCGCGCAAAAGCTATGGATTCAATGTTAACATTAAATTCTAAGCCGCGTTTGGTTTTTCATATATAAAATGGATAAGCTAAAATTAAAGAATATGAACTACAAACAATATTTCATCACAATAATGATGATGGTCTCGATGCTTTTCATCGCTTCATGCAGCGATGATTACCTGGAGAATCTGAATACCGATCCTTCCAAAGCTGCAACCATCGACCCCAATGCTCAGCTAACGACTGCCCAGTTGCAAACCTATGGGAACCTTGGTATGGTTGAGATATACCGTAACTATCTCTATGCTTTCAACCAACATCTGATGGGCGCATGGAATACAACCAATTATGGAGGTCGCCATACTGTTGACAACAATGAAATGAGCCGGATATGGACCAACTTCTATCCCAATGCTATAAAAAACCTGACAGATGGCATTGCTCGCACAGCTGATGACCCCAACAAGGTAAATATCAACTCGGCATTGAGAATTTACAAAGTCTATATGATGTCATTGATTACAGACATCTACGGTGATGTGCCATACAGCGAAGCAGGTAAAGGCTACCTCGACAGTAAATTCAACCCCCGTTACGACGCTCAGGAAGAAATTTACAATGATTTCTTTGTTGAGCTGGCAAGTGCCGTTGAGGCTTTTGATTCCTCAAAAGACCGTATTACCGGCGATGTCATCTTCGAGGGGAATCAGGCAAAATGGAAGAAGCTGGCAAATTCGCTGCGTCTGCGCTACGCTATGCGTATCTCCGATGTGGCGCCTGAAAAAGCGCAGGAAGAATTCCAAAACGCGATACTTGCTGATGGTGGAGTAATGGCTACTGCCGAAGATGACGCGCTTATTAAACACATGGCCCTCAGCTTCAGCTTTGGTCAGGAAGCCTATTCCGATTTCCGCGGGAATACTCTGTCACAACTGCTCTTTGGTAACGATCCTGCAAATAATCCCAGCTACCTTTGCTCAAGCTTCTTCAATCAAATGTACGACAACGGCGACCCTAGAACATTCAGGATAGCTCGTTGCTACTACGATGGCCTTATGAGTGCAACAAGTCCCGACAATCGTATTGACCTTACACAGGAAATGCTTGACAAAGGTATCGCTTTCCAACCACGCGATCCGGGTGCCTATTCGTGGGAACCATGGCCTGCAGGTTATGAAAGTGATACTTTAAAAGCACTGGCTGAGACCAACCCTTCCATCGAGACTACTGTAGCCCGGGAAACCGAGCCCAAGCTGGCCAACAATTTCCTTAGGGGTGATAATCCGGGGGTTGTGATGACCTCAGCTGAGGTTAAATTTCTGCTTGCAGAAGCTGCCCTAAAAGGATGGGACAATGGCGGCAGCACGGCAGAAGAGTTATATCAACAAGGAGTAAGGGCTGCAATGGATTTTCTGTCCGACAATTACGACATCGAAGAAGTTTCCGATGAGGAGTTTAACACCTATATAGCCAACAATGGCATTGGTCATACCCTGGAGAAAAAGAAAGAAGCAATTAACACACAAGCATGGATGCTTCATTTCACCAACCCCTCTGAAGGCTGGGCCAACCTGCGTCGTTCGGGCTATCCCAGGTTAAAATCCCCGGCAGAATACGGCTTCGAGCAATTCCTTACAGGAGGCACTGAAATCCCTGTAAGACTAAGCTATCCGGTACTGGAATCTTCTTACAACAAGAAAAACTACGAGGAAGCTTTAAGCCGGATGGGTGGGGTCAACAGTTGGAATACCCCTGTATGGTGGGATGTAACAAAGTAACCATTGATAAATATTTAATACTATGAAGAAACTACAATATATATTGCTAGCCATCCTGGCCATAAGTTTTTCATTCTCTGCATGCACCGAGGAAGAACCCTTCGAGACAATTACCGCAGATGATGAGCCCAGGATACTAAATCCCATATTTGCCAACGGCGAAAATGGACAATTGCCCCTTATAACCGAGATTAGCAGGGACGCCAATCTCACCATGGAACTAACCGTTACTCCCAGTACATTCAGCACCGTCACATGGCTGATTGACGGCTATGAAGTAAATGAAGGAACGGAAATCGATATGAACCTCAAAGCAGGAAGCTATCATTTTAAGGTTCTGGTAACTACCGGAACCGGGAAAAGCACCTTCCGTGAAGGCATAGTGAAAATAAACCCTCTGGCAAATGATCCTCAGACCATTGAAAAAGGAGTCGAACGAATTATCACTCCCGGTGGCACAGGCATCATTTATGGCTATAATCTTAATCTGGTGAAAAGTCTGGTAATCGGTGGCCTTAGCATAAATGACTTCAGCTTCAATGAAGATCCCGATGGTGACTACCTCCAATACTCAGTGCCCAACGATTTGAGTGAAGGTAAACACAGGATTCTGCTGGTTGATGAAGGGGCAAGCGACTATGGTGGCAACACCGTGACTGTTACGGGTTCGGCACTGGCAACAGGAGGAATAAGCCGTGTTGATCCCAATTCAGTATGGCACCTGACAGGACTTAATATGGATCAAATCGCTTCAATAACTCTGGGCGGACAAACCATAACATCGTTCACTCAGCAAACAGCGACAGAGCTTGTGCTTACAAGCCCCAATCTGGAGGCAGGCAGCTACACTCTTACAGGAAAAACCAAAAGCAATACGGCGCTTAAATTCTATTCTGAGGGAAGTTTTAAAGAGGAAATTTCGCTTACCGTTTCTTCAGAAACAGTTCTTTATGAAGGACACCATTATATATCATGGGAACTTCCGGATGGCGATCCGAATAAAACCTTTAATCTGATAGCCAAGGAGGTCTTTGCGGCAATGAGCCCGGGAACTACATTGAACATACATTACTCCCTTAACCCAGGTGCCGGTTACTGGCAAATGCAAACCACAACAGGATGGTGGACAGCCTTGCCCGGAACAGGAACTTTAGACCTTGCTGCAGACGGATTTGTAGAGCTGGTTATGACTCAGGAGATGTTGGATCTGATACAGGCTCAAGACGGCTTCCTCTGCGTAGGCCACGGCTATTACGTGGATAGAGTAAGCATAAAATAGATTTGTATTAGGAATTCAACACAATAACACACCTAAAAAGGTCGGCTCTTGCCGACCTTTTTTTAATTAACAGTTTAAATTATTCTTTAGGCTATAACACCCGAGGCTATTATCTCGTCATCACGATAAAGGGCGGCAAACTGTCCGGCGGTGAGACCCCGCTGAGCTTCGTCAAAGACAACAAACAGACCCTTGTCGCGCCTGTAAACAGTGGCCTTCTGCAAGGGCTGGCGATAACGGATTCGCAGATCGTAGCGTCCCTCCTCTCCCACCTTCATAGCCAGGTCGGGTCGTACCCAGTGAACTTCTTCGTCGGCAACTTTCAGCACCCTGCGAAAAAGACCGGGATGTTCCTGCCCCATTCCAACATACACCTGATTATAATCCACGTTTATACCCAGCACAAAGAGAGGCTCGGGGAAACCTCCGATATTCAGACCTTTACGCTGACCTACAGTATAAAAATGCGCCCCATTATGCTTACCTATTACTTTAGCGTATCGCGGATGATAGGGATAGGCAAAAGACAAGTGCTCCAACACCTCATCATCAGGCTGATTAAGCGCTTTATCCCACGGTCGCCGAAACAATTCCGCATCAGGCTCTACTAAAAACACCTTACCCTCAATACTCTTAAGCTTTTGTTGCAAGAAGACCGGAAGATCAACTTTCCCAACAAAACAAATCCCCTGCGAGTCCTTTTTATGAGCTGTTACCAGTTTTAGCTCTCCGGCAATACGCCGCACTTCAGGTTTCTCCAGATCGCCTATGGGGAAAAGTGCTTTTTCAAGCTGTTTTTGTGAAAGCTGACAAAGGAAATAGCTCTGATCCTTATTTGAATCCAGCCCGGCGAGCAAGCGATAGACAGGCTTGCCATCACGCAAAACAATCTCTTTGCGACAGTAATGACCCGTAGCAACATAATCCGCACCCAGCTTCATGGCTTCATCCATAAAGACATCAAACTTAATCTCGCGATTACAAAGCACATCGGGGTTAGGGGTGCGCCCTCGCTCATATTCTGCAAACATATAATCGACGACCTTGGCCCTGTATTGTTCACTCAAATCTATAAAGTGAAAGGGAATATCCAACTTTCGAGCCACTGCCTCAGCATCAAACTTATCGTCTAACCAGGGACAATCAGCCTTTAAAACACCGGTTGTGTCATGCCAGTTTTTCATAAAAAGAGCATGAACATCATAGCCCTGCTCCTTTAGCACATAGGCTGCCACACTTGAGTCAACACCACCGGATAAGCCTATTACTACACGCTCCTTTTTCACCCTTGTCTTATCAAAATAATTAATCTGCAAATATAGTCCTTTTTTCAGACAAGACCGGTCAATGATTAGATATCAGCAGATATGCAATACATTTGATTATTTACGAATGTTTTTTTCACAAAAAATATTTTGATATATGACACAAAACGGCTTAATTTGTGGATAAAATTATCCGAATTAAGACTGAATAAATGTTTTTCATAGGCACATCGGCTCCGCTTATACCATATCTTTTGCTATCTCTGGCAACACTGGTGTGCTATATTCACAAGCACAGCGAAGCTGAACCAAGTCAGGTTCTTTTTTCCCATTCACAGTCAAAAGAAATACGAATAGCTCTTGCCAAACAAGATGTGCATTATGATGCCGCCAGGGAAGCAGAACTAAAGGCTGAGCCCCAGCCTATCGTGAATCAATCAGAAACAGAATCGGCCAATATAACAGACTACAGCAGCTATAAGCTCGAAAAAACCAAAAGAAAGCATCTTCTAAGAGCACCTCCCGTCCATCTATGCCGGATTGCTTACTAATAGGCATTCCCGCTCAGGTTCAATCATCAGGCTTACATAAAAATTTCAGTACTATTATTCCGCTTATTCCAAAATAAGTAGGATATCATCATTGGAGTGCTTTTCTCTTATTTGCTGAAAAGCACCTCAAGCTACAATCATAAGGATAATGCAAAAATCAGTTCTTTTAGCTCTTTTATTGAGCTGCGTAAATCTTTTCGCAGCCGACACCTACTCTATTTCCGGAGTAATTACAGATACAGAAAGCAATCCCCTGCCGGGAGCTCACGTGTTTGTAAATGGTACATCCCGCGGCGCGGCGAGCAGTTCCGACGGGACATTTATCATCAAGAACCTGCCTCCGGGCAACTATACCCTCAACATAAGTTATTCGGGTTATGGCACGGAGCATAATCAAATAGAACTTCCCCTTAGTGCTCCATTAACTATAGTATTAAAACCGGTTATTTATAATATCAATCAAATTGTAATAACCGGCACCAAAAACCCTAAGCCCTTAAAAGAGTCGCCGGTGCTTACGCAGCTTATCTCATCTTCCAAACTCGCGGCAAGCGGGAATATGGAAATCATGAGCGCGCTCGAAAACAGCGTGCCGGGGATAGAATTTTCGCACGGTGCCTATGGTAGCAATATCAGCATGATGGGCCTTTCAGGCAATTATGTGCTCTTTTTGCAAGACGGCAACAGACTGGCAGGAGAAAACAATGGAAATATTGATTATCATCGCCTGTCTTTGATTAACGCAGACAGGATTGAAATAGTGCGGGGAGCCAGTTCGGTGCTCTATGGTTCTAACGCCATGGCAGGAGTTGTAAATATTATTACTGAGCCTCAAATAGAAGACTTCAGCTTCGACCTTCTTAGCAGGCAAACTGCATTTAATACAAATCTTACGGAAATTTCAGCAGGAATAAAAAATGGCGAGCTTACCAGTCGCACAAGTTACAAATATGACCACACTGATGGTTACGATTTAAACGATAAACCATCAGACGGCCGCACCATGGAAAAGACTACTACTCACAAGTGGTCGCAGCTATTCAGATGGACGCCGTCGCACTCCTTCGAGATGGAGGCTTCCGGTTCGGCATACAAGAACCATGTGGACGCTTCTTTACCGCTAAGAAACAACAAGCTTAACGACAATCTTGATATGGTGATAAAAGCAAAATATCATATCAACCGCAACAGCACCCTGGAAGCAGTATGGCATCAGGATAACTATCGAATCTTCGAAAAAGACGGGCACAACACTGAGCTGCAATACGACAATATTTTCCAAAATGCCCGCCTCGTGGGAAGCATAAAAATCGGAGATCATTCCAGGCTTACAGCAGGTGCTGAGTACCTGAATGAAGGACTTACAGCTCCACGCAATAAAATTAACGAGCGCATTTATAACGACGACTGGATAGGCTACCTGCAACAGGAAGCTAAAATTACCAAATGGATGACTTTGACTGCCGGATTGCGCATGAACTACAACTCAGATTATGGCAACCACGCAACATGGCAGAGCTCTGCCATGATTAAAAAGGAATATCTCAGTATCCGCGCAAACCTGGGAACAGGTTACAGGGCTCCAACTTTGAAAGAGAGAAATATGGAATATCAGGCGCCTACCTCCTTCCCGATTTTTGTTTTCGGCAACCCTGAGCTTCAACCCGAAACAAGTATATATGCCGGCTTATCGACAGAGTTCAGTTTCGACAAACTCAACTTCTCATTCAATATTTATCAAAACTCGGTGGATGAGATGATACTTGAAGTGATGGAACCCTACAATCCCGCCGAATCACCGGCGATGATTTACTACTATCAAAATATAGAAGAAGTGAAAATCAGAGGCCTCGATTTTCTGTTTTTGTGGAAGCCCTTGCCCGCCCTTATAGCAAGCGGCGGCTATGGATTAATCCATGCGGAAGACCAAAAGAAAGACAGACAACTTACCGGAAGCAGAAAACACAGTGGAAATATCAACCTCAACTATAAGTTTGATGCCCGTTTTTCACCCGCTCTAAATATGCAGGCTAATTATTACGGTAAGATGTCACGCTCTATTTACGATCAATTTAGCGGCGAGGAAACTATTTCGCAGCTTGACGATTATAGCATCTGGAAAATTTTAGGCTCCCTTAATCCTCTTGAACAACTAACAATTCAACTGGGTGTCGATAATATATTCAACTTTACCGATAAGGAGACTTTTGCATCATTCAGTCCGGGGAGAACTGTATTTGTAAGTGTCAGACTTGCTATATAATGATTTACGAGTTTAGAGTTTTGGGTTGAAGTTAAACCCGAAACTCTAAACTCGTAACCTTAAACCTTAAACTTTGAACTTTTAAGCATTAATCATCATAGGCATCAGGAGCATAAGCTCATCTTCATCCTCGCTCTTCTCGAAGGGCAGGAATATAGCCGCCCTGGATGGGTCAGACATCTCAATAATTATATCGTCTGACGATAGATTTTCAAGAATATCCACGAGGAACACAGATTTGAAACCTATCTCCATCTCGTCTCCTTCATACTGACAGCTAAGTTTCTCGAAGGCAGAAATTGAGAAGTCAATATCCTGTGCCGACACAACCATCTCGTTATTTGCTAGATGCAGCTTTACCAGATTAGACGACTGGCTTGAGAAGATAGAAACACGCCCAAGGGTATTAGCCATATCAACCCGGTCGATAACTGATTTATTCGGATTATCCTGCGGAATTACAGCATTGTAGGTTGGATAATTACCTTCCACCAAGCGGCAAACCATTTTGTAGTTAGGCAAAGTAAAGAAGGCGTTCTTATTGTCAAACTCTATATTAACATCACCCTCCTCACGCGGAAGAACATTCTTAAGCAATCCTGCCGGCTTTTTTGGAAGTATAAAAGTAGCCTCAAAATCACTTCTGGCATCAAGCCTGCGGTAGCGCACCAACTTATGAGAGTCAGAAGCAACGAAAGTGAGGTTTTCGGGAGAAAACTCAAAAAGGATTCCGTTCATAACCGGGCGTAACTCATCATCGGCTGTGGCAAACAAAGTCTTGCTAATACCGGTAAGCAGCAAAGACGCCGGAATGCGCAGACTGCTTGCCTTATCTTCATCTACCACAGGAACAGCAGGATAGTCAATGGCTGGCTGACCTACAAAATTGTATTCCCCTCTTTCTGAGGAAATATCAACTGTCAGATTTTCCAAATCAGCATTAAAGCTTAGAGGTTGCTCGGGTAGCTTTTTGAGGATTTCCAGCAAAATCTTCGATGGAAATGCCAGTTTACCATCACCATCTGTGCTATCCGTCTCCATTGTAGTAGTCATGGTTACTTCCAGATCAGAAGCTGTTATACTCAAAACAGAACCCTTCAGGTCAAAAAGGAAATAATCAAGTATGGGCAGTTGGCTCTTTGAAGATATGGCTCTGCTGATAGCCTGTAAATGCGACAGCAGTTCGGAACTCGATACTATAAACTTCATTAGTCAATAATTTATATGGTTATATGCAATTTATCTTCTTGTTATCAGGCTAAAACCGAGATAAAAAGATTCTTGTCTCACAAAGAATCTCAACTTTCAAATATATGAATAATCAGACAATTATAAGCCCCAATTAGGACTTTTTATCTCTTGTCTTTCCATATTTGTTTCTTCGCCAAAGAGCGAAGAAAGTACCAATTATACCCATAAAAACCAGAGGAAGCAACAAGTTTGCCCACTTCCAAAAATCGATATCATTAGCCAGCTTTTCGCGATCCAGCATACGCAGGCGGTAGTCGCGCGTACGCAAATTCATCCAGCCCTCATCATCAGCCAAATAATGAACGGCGTTAATTATCAGATCTTTGTTTCCGAAGGTCTGATTGCCCACCTCATCGAATCCTAAAGGCAAAATTTGGGGAGACGGGCTGTGGCGCATCTTTACCTCATTACGGATAATATCTCCGTCGGCAATAACTATCATACGGCTCGCTACACTCTCCTTCCTGATATCTGAAGGACTAATATCTACTTCCGGGGGCTTTGGGCGATTCAGGTATAAAGATGGAAATACTCCCTCCATAGCTACGGCAACGGGAACAAAGGCGTTGACGAAATCGCGGCTGTTGGGCTGCTCATTAACCATCGCCAGAGAAATAAAAACAGGAATAGGTAAGCGTCGTGCGTTTTGGCTTGTCTGCAACAAGATATCACGCTTCATTCCGGGGAAAACTCCAACGGTATCAATGCTGCTAACGAATTCTCCCTTTACCAGATTAACGCTGCGGGTAACAGGATGACTGCTGTTGGTACTTAGCAAAGGATTAAACATCCATGGAACGGGAACAAACTTAGGCTGCTCGCCGGGGCCCGCAACATTAACCGGAATCATTGCAGCCTGCACATCCTGAACCAGCTCCTGGTTAATTCGTATCCCATAGCGAAACAATAAATCGCTCAAGCCCAAATCGGTTGGCATCCCGACGGTTTGCGTTGCTGTCCTCAGGCTGTCGAGAGTTACCTGCACCGCATCGATTAGCCAAAGCACCTTTCCTCCGCGCATCACGTACTGGTCTAACACAAATTTATCCCTCTCAGAAAATTTAAAGCGGGGCTTAGCAATAATCAGGGCTTTATAAACATCCAGGATATAGGGGTCGGAAGTGAGCGAGCCTCTGTCAACCTGATAGTAATGCGACAGGGCTTCTGTAACATCATAAACATCCATCTCATCGAGTTCGCCATGACCTTCAAGAAAGGCGATGGCGGGAGTATCTTCTGTGAGCAGTCTCCTCATTACATCAGTAATTTTGTACTCCAGCGCCTCCACCGAGAGATTCAGGTTAGCCTCACCCGAAAGGCCGGGCAGGTTCTCAAGAAGGTTAACCGTCAGTTCGTATCCCTCGATATGGAAGTTGGCATAGGGATAGATATTGGATTGAATCCTACGACCGTCAGAGGTGGTTTCGAACAATGAAACAGGCGACAAGTCCAGATTTTTCAACTCTTCAAGCGCCCCAGGCTCTTCTTTAGGATCTACAAATTCGTAGTAAAGTTTGCCCCGCGAAACAATCCTGAACTCCTCAAGCGTTTCGCGCGTTGCGCGTGAAAGCCTTCTAAAGCCCGCGTTCAAATCACCATCCAGATAAACTTTGACCATAACATCCTTTTCAAAGCCACGGAGAAACTGCTTTGTAATGGGAGCCAGAGTATAGCGTTTCTCATCCGTAAGGTCAATCCTGAAGTAGCGTGTTGAAAAGAACAGGTTAATTAGGATGATTGCTGCAATCCACAAAGCAAGCTCTGCTATATTTCTTTTCCGGTTTTTTCTCATTGCCATTTATAAAACTCTTAATTTGTTAGAATTAGCGTTTGCTGCTTATCACAACTTTTGTTAGCAAAAGAAAGATTACTATTACCGATAGAAAATAAATTAAATCGCGCGAGTCAACAACTCCGCGACTAATCGACCGGTAGTGCTCGGCTATGCCTAAGCTAAGCAAGACCTCACTTAAGGAACCCGGCCCAGGAAGCGCTGCCAGTGCGGCAAACCCATCATAAAAGAAATAACAAAGCACAAGGGCCAGCAAAAAGGCAACTATCTGATTACTTGTCAGCGAAGAACTGAAAATCCCGATGGCAACATAGACAGAGGCTAAGAGCAACAAGCCGATATAGGATCCCCAGATGGCTCCATGGTCAAGATTGCCGACGGGCTGAGCCAGTTGATTAACCGAAAAATAAAAGAACAAGGTAGGCAGAAGCGAAATTGCAACCAGTGTGAGACCTGCCAGATACTTAGCAGTAATTATGTTCCAGGCGGATATGGGATAGGTATAAAGCAGCTCAATCGTTCCTCCGCGCTTCTCTTCAGCGAATAGACGCATTGTTATGGCAGGAACTAAAAACAAGTAAATCCATGGTGCTATCCAAAAAAGCGAGTCCAGTGTCGCGTAAGCTCCCATAGGAATATTCATATTTCCGGGAATAAACCACAAAAACAGAGATAGAATAACCAGAAAAACGCCTGCAACAAGGTAACCGGTAAGAGAACCGAAAAAAGTCATTACCTCCTTTTTCCAAAGTGCCAGCATAATATTAAAGAGTTTATAGTTGATTATTTTTACTTGCCTTTAAGACTTTCCCACATCAGCCGGGCAGTGCGTTCACTGCTGCCGGGACTGCCCACTATATAACCTAACTCGGTATAGCCTTCTATCATACGCTTACGGTAATCCTCGTCATAACAAAGCAAGGAGAGCTCACTTTTCAAAGCTTCAAGAGAGAAACTGCTCTGAAACAGTTCTTTCACTACTTCCCTGTTCATTATCAGATTAACAAGAGAGATATGCGCCACCTTTATGATAACCCTCTTAGCCATAAAGTCAGTAAAACTACCTCCCCACATCTTATAGCAAATAACCTGGGGACATTTTAACAGAGCCGCCTCCAAGGTAGCTGTCCCCGAGGTTACCAAGGCCGCATGAGCACTCTCAAGCAGAGCATAGGTCTCGCCAAATACTACGGAAACATCTTCGTAATCTCTTAAATATTCTTCGTAATCAGCAAAAGTAAAAGAAGGAGCACCGGCAATAACAAACTGAAAATCGGGAAAATGTTCTACCATAGCCAACATCTCGGGAAGCAATCTGCTTATCTCCTGCTTACGGCTACCGGCCAACAGAGCAATTATGGGTCTGTTTTCAAGATTGTTGCGTTTCACAAAAGCCTCAAAGCCCTCGTTCTTGTATGGCCTTTTATCGATTGCGTCCATCAGAGGGTTTCCGGAATACACCACCGGCACATTATACTTTGCATAAAAATCACTCTCGAAAGGCATGATAGAGAAAAGCTTATCGACATTTTTCTTAATCTTCCGGGCTCTTCCCGTATTCCATGCCCAGATTTTTGGCGCTATATAGTAAAAAACCCGAAACCCGCGAGCTTTGGCAAAAGACGCTATCCGCAGGTTAAATCCTGCATAATCAACAAGGATAAGCACATCAGGACTATATTTCAGGATGTCTTCCTTACAAAACTTTAAATTTCGGCTGATCTTGTGAAGGTTCATAACAACCTCAAACGCTCCCATAAAAGCAGTGTCGCGGTAATGCCGCACCAGCTGACCGCCTTCGGCAGCCATTAACTCACCGCCCCAGTAGCGGAAGTTGGCCATCGGGTCAAACTTCTTCAAGGCCTTCATCAAATTAGCGGCATGCAAATCACCTGATGCCTCGCCTGCTATGAGATAATACTTCATCTGCCTATAACTTATTTTTTATCAGACGGAATTAATGCTAAGCCTCAGCGACTCTATCTTATAATAAAAAGAATACCCGCGGTAATGCCCCATAAAATAGTGGCTCCCAGCAAGCCGCGTGCTGTTTTTTCCTTATTGGCCGATAGGGACAGAAAGAAAAAAATCAAATTAGGGACAACGCTAACGCTCAATAACTTACCCAGACTTTTCAGCTTCACGAGCTCCTCGATAATTCCTGAAAAACTATCACGACCTGAAAAACGGAAATAATAGATCAAATAGGCCGTTAGCAGGGGAACTAAAATGCCTGTGATTAGCCCTATCAACTGATTGTCAGTCCATCCTTTTTGCATAAGTTAAAGTTGAGTGAGTTGGCTTTCCGTTATTTCTTCTACTCCTTGCAATTGCAATGCTTCAATAGCCGGTTGATAAGTAGCGTCGATGGTGAAGGGCACAACAGATACATATCCTCTGCTTAAAGCCCATTCATCAGTATTTTCAACTCCACTTTCCTGACTTTCAAAACGACCTGTCATCCAAAAATACGGTCTGCCACGAGGGTCTATGCGTTTGTCAAACTCCTTTGTCCAGATGCCTTTGGCCTGCCTGCATACCTTTATGCCCTTTACATCTGAGCCCGCAGGGATATTAACATTATAGCAAACTCCTGCCTCCATACCATTTTCAACCACAACCCTCATCAGATGACGGGCATATTGTACCGCAGTCGAAAAATCAGCATTTGCATCATGGTCCAAAAGCGAAAAGGCTATTGACGGGATGCCGCTAAACACGCCCTCACGGGCTCCGGCTACAGTGCCTGAGTAATGCATACTTACCGAACTGTTCGTTCCGTGGTTAATACCTGAAACAACATAATCAGGACGCCCCTCTATCAGCTCATTAAGAGCCAGTTTTACGCAGTCGGCAGGTGTTCCGTTAGCCTTATATACCACCAGACCCTCTTCTGAGGACACAAGGGTCAGATACAAGGGTTTAGAAACTGTTATGGCGTGAGACATCCCCGACATAGCGCTATCAGGTGCCACAGCAATAATATCACCAAAGGGCCTCACAGCTTCAATTAAAGCCTTTATTCCTTTCGCCTCCACCCCGTCATCGTTGGTCACTAAAATCAGCGGACGATGATTCTTCTTTATTTTATCCATAACACTTTTTTATCAATTATCAAAGATAGCTATAAACGTTCAAACAGCAATAATTATTGACTTTGAGAGAGCTTTTCAAATAAAATGAATCATTATTAATAGCTTGATCGGCTCAAATTCCTTATTTTTGCCTGTTAAAGATTTGTTGAAATTTAATCACAAACAACAATATAAGGCATGAATATATCATACAATTGGCTTAAAGAGTATATTAACACAGACAAAACAGCGAACGAACTTGCAGAAATATTGACATCTTTAGGTCTGGAGGTCGGAAGTATTGAGGAGATAGAAAGCATAAAAGGAGGACTGGCCGGCGTGGTGGTAGGTGAAGTTCTTAGTTGTCAAAAACACCCCGGTGCCGACAAGTTAAGCATTACAACAGTTCATATTGGCGGGACAGAGCCTCTGCCAATAGTATGCGGAGCTCCAAATGTGGCAGCCGGCCAAAAGGTACTGGTGGCAACTGTCGGAACTACTCTTTACAGTGGAGATGAACCCTTTGTAATAAAAAAAGCAAAAATCCGTGGTGAAGTCTCTGAAGGTATGATATGCGCCGAGGATGAATTAGGCATTAGTACTGACCACGAGGGTATTATGGTGCTTCCGGCCGACACCCCTGTTGGTTTGCCTGCCGCTGAATACTTCAAAATTGAGAATGATACGCTTTTAGAGCTTGATCTTACTCCAAACCGCATTGACGCGGCATCTCACCTTGGGGTTGCGCGTGATTTGGCCGCCCATGCTGCTGCTCATGGTTCATCAGTTCAGCTTAAATGGCCTTCGGTTGACAGTTTTAAAGTTGACAATCAAAGTTATCCGGTAAATATTACTCTCGAAAAAGAGGAAGCTTGCACGCGATATAGCGGACTGACGATTTCGGGAGTAAAAGTTATGGAATCGCCCGACTGGCTCAAAAACAAACTGCGTTCAATCGGCATGACGCCCATCAATAATATCGTCGATATCACCAACTTCGTCCTACATGAATGCGGTCAGCCGCTTCATGCCTTTGATGGTGACCAAATCAGCGGAAATCAGGTAATAGTAAAAACAAGTCCGGCTGGTACAAAATTCATCACCCTGGATGGCAAAGAGCGCGAACTTCATTCTGAAGACCTGATGATATGCAATAAGGAAGAAGGAATGTGTATTGCAGGAGTCTTTGGAGGAGCCAAAAGTGGAGTGAGCCAAAGCACAACGCGGATTTTCCTTGAAAGCGCATGTTTTAACCCTGTTTATATACGCAGAACTTCCCGACGCCATGGGCTTTTTACCGACGCATCATTTCGTTATGAGCGCGGTTCCGATCCCGACATGGTAATCTATGCACTAAAAAGGGCAGCCTTGCTTATAAAAGAGTTGGCGGGAGGCGAAATATCAAGTGATATTCAGGATATCTATCCAAAGCCGCAAAAGGGCACTGAAATCGAGCTTAGTAATAAAAACCTCGCCCGCCTTATTGGCAGGGAACTTGACCCTGATCTGGTTAAAACCATCCTCAAGGCCCTTGACATAAAAATCTTGAGCGAGAACCGGGAAGGCCTCAGTCTTTTATCACCCCCATATCGTGTCGATGTACTGCGCGAGGCTGATGTTATAGAAGAAATCCTGAGAGTTTACGGATACAACAATATTGAAATATCAGGCAGACTTAATTCATCTATAGTAATCTCGCCCCGCCCCGACCATCATAAACTGCGCAATATCATTTCTGCACAGCTTATAGGTGCCGGATTCCAGGAAATTATGTGCAACTCACTGACTAAAGCGGCTTACTATGAAAACTCCGAGCATTTTAAGGCCTCTAAAACAGTTATGCTAACAAATCCTTTAAGCACAGATTTGAATGGACTGCGCCAAACTCTGCTTTTTGGTGGCCTGGAGACTATTATTCACAACCGCAACCGTAAGCATCCGGATTTAAAGCTGTTCGAATTAGGCAACTGCTATGCTCTTAAGGAAAACGCTGATATTACTGTTCAAAAAAGCTATAGGGAGGAACAAAAACTTGCCATTTTAATGACCGGAGCCAAGGCCCAGCCAAGCTGGACATCTGACACGCAAGATGTGAGTTTTGCCGATATTAAGACCCACGCTGAGAATGTCCTGCATCGAATGGGAATTAGCAGCAAGGCATGGCACAGCGAAGCTCTTCAGGCTGACTTATTGAAAGAAGGACTGATTTACATGCTCAATAATGTCAGATTGATGACCTTGGGAATAGTATCCGACAGACTACTTAAGAAGTTTGATATAGATGCACCGGTATTTTACGCTGAGATTGACTGGGATAATGTAGTGTCACTTTCAGCCAAACATGAGGTTCTTCATGCCGAGCTCTCACGATTCCCTGAAGTTAAACGCGATTTGGCATTGCTTCTGGATCAGGGAGTGCAATTTGCGGACATCGAAGCCCTGGCACGAAAAACAGAAAAGAAATATCTGAAAAGCATATCTCTCTTCGATGTTTACGAAGGAAAAAATCTGGAAGCTGGAAAGAAATCTTATGCCATCACCTTCGTGCTGGAAGACAAGAGCAAGACTCTTACAGACAATCAAATAGCCAAGATTATGCAAAATCTAACCAGGGCTTTTGAGCAAGAACTGGGTGCCAAACTGAGAGGATAAATTATTTGAGAAGACACATAAAAACCCCTAAGAATCAATGCTTAGGGGTTTATATTTTAGTGGCTGATGCTTAAAGTTAAAACAAAAAGAAACGGGACCATCTCGTTTGATGAATCCCGTTTCTAACCTTAACCCTAACCCAAAATTATGAAAAACCTATTTTATTTAAAACAAATAAAAATCTATTTTGTTTAAAAAAGAATCAATATTTCTTTTTTAATTTTTGCTAAAGACTTTTCTCAAGCATCTTTGTCTTAATCTTCCCTTCCGATTAACGACAGTACAAATATACAACATATCTTTTAAAGAAAAAAGTGTTTTAACTTTTTTTATATTTTTCGCTATTGACTTTGTAATAAAGATTCAATACTCAGGCGAAACAGTCAAACACATTACAAATATAAACACTCAAACAGCGAAAAGCAATATTAAAATTAACCATTAACAGCGTATTAACAAGGCTATAGTTATATTAATTCAAAATTCGCCTAATCGTATAATGGAAGCAGTCTATATCTCTTGTTTATTCAATCACTCTCAATTTAAAAGCAAAAAACTTATCCGACATAGTAACCCTATTAGTTATAATAGACATAAACCTTATATTCTTCAGGCAAAAGGTTTATAGATGAATAAATGACCGAATATATGCAAATTTCCATAATCAAGTTACTCCTCAATTAAGTTTTTTAGCCTAAGCCCCATTATTTTAGCTCGAAAATATAAGTAATTGTTCCTTCCTGAATAGCAGCAGCCTTGGGATCAGCATTAAAGCGGGCCTTTAGCGCGGCTTTTTTTGCTTCATTCCATAGATAGGAATTCTGCGTAGTGGATCCTTTCAGAATAGGCTGTGCACTAGTCACTACTCCTGTCTTATCAACAGTAATTTCCACCACTACGACACCTTCTTCCTGGATATTATAAGTCGGTTTGGGTAAACTACCCTCAAGGCTTCGCCCTTGAAGGCTAAAAGAAGAACCTGCAGTTCCTCCGCCTGTTCCTGTAGGGTTAGTTGCATTTGGGTCACCCGTGAGCGCTCCCTGAGTTCCGGAGCCGGGAGTATCGCCGGCCGATTGAGAATTTGAGCCGCTGTTACTAAAGGCACCGCCCACAGCCTGTCGTGCTTCCGCAGCCTGACGTGCCTGTTCCTCTTGCTTCCGACGCTCTTCTGCTTCAATTCGCTGACGTTCAAGCTCTGCCTGACGCTGACGTTCAGCTTCTGCTTTCTTCTGGCGCTCCACTTCAGCCTGACGGTTCCTTTCCTCTGTCTGACGCTTAACTTCGGCATCTTTACGAGCCTTCTCCCGGGCAGAGATTGCAGGGGCGTCTTCGCTCTTTTGTGTTAATACTTGCTGACGGGCCGGTGCGGGTGTAGAAGCCGCCGGCTGCGGTGGAGCTGCCTCCTGAGATGGCGGAGGAGTTGACACCTGCGATGGGGCAGCTGAGCGGGTCGGGATAGAAGACCCCATGCCCGTGGGCGAATCACCCAAAGCAACAAGGATTCCCTCCTCTTCGGGCGGTATGCTGGTCAGGCTTACTAAAACAAGCACCAACAGCAGCGCCACATGAAACAGAAGGGTGCCTATAACTCCGAAAGTCTTATCACTTTTCCTCTCATCCATACTATCTCGCTCTGGTAGCCAATATCACCTTATAATCATTATTCTTGGCTATATTCATAACTTTTACAACTTCTTTCATGGGAACATTCTCGTCCACATGCAAAGAAATATACACATCGGTTTTATCCCCTATCCTTTCCTGCAAAGCTGCTTCCAGTTGATTAAAACTGACACGGCGCGACTCAATATAATAGTTTAGATTTTGCGTTATCGAGACACTTGTAACAGCCTTAGCTGAAGTCTGCTGAGTGCTTTGCGGCAGCATCAGTTTGATGGCATTTGGACTCACCAGGGTCGATGTAATCATAAAAAATATAAGCAACAAAAAAACAATGTCAGTCATCGATGACATACTAAACGATGGGTTTACTATATTTCTGCGTTTTAAAGCCATTGTAATTTAGTTTAACGTGCCGGTTCGTACAAAACATCCATAAACTCCATGGTCTGTGCCTCCATATTAAATACCACCTTCTGAACCCTTGATACCAGAATATTGTATGCAAAATAAGCCAGAATACCAACGATTAGGCCGCCAACAGTGGTTATCAAGGCAGTATAGATACCTCCCGCAAGTTGCGAAATCACAATATTAGCCCCTGAATTGGCCATTTCCCAAAAGGAAATAACCATACCTATCACAGTACCCAGGAAACCTAACATTGGAGCGCCCCCGGCGATAGAAGCCAGAGTAGTAAGTCCTTTCTCAAGGGAGGCTACTTCCAGGTTGCCAACATTTTCAATTGCTGCATTCACGTCACTCAATGGACGCCCGATACGCGACACACCTTTTTCAATCATGCGTGAAACCGGGTGATTATTTGAACGGCACAGAGCCAGCGCAGAGTCAATTTTCCCGTCATGGATATAATCCCTGATTCTGTTGATAAAAGTTGTGTCTATATTAGAAGCACGTCTAAGCACAATATAGCGTTCAACAAATATATAAATTGCTATCACTGACATCAACAATAATGGATACATTATCCATCCTCCCATCATAGTCAATTCTATCAAGTCAATGCTTTTTTCAGCAAGCTCTTCACCTTCAAGAGGAGCATCTACAACTTGTCCGGCTGCCTGTATCATCAAAAAAGGATTCATAATCGATTTCTGTTTTTGGTTAATTTATCGCGCTAATTTATGAAAAATGCACTACGAATAGCGTATGGTACAAATTTTATTCCAAAGAATTATCTTAAATCACTTTATGCCTGGCGGGCATAGGGCACCACATCCTGAGTGGCAAAGTCACCCGCAAGAAACTTATAATATCCCACAATGGCAACCATGGCCGCGTTGTCGGTGGTATAGGCCATTTTGGGGATATAGCTTTCCCATCCCAATTGCAAGGAGGCAGTCTCAATGGCCTTGCGCAAGGCGCTATTGGCCGACACCCCTCCTGCCAGGGCCACCTCTTTAATTCCTCTTTCTTTGGAGGCCTTAATCAACTTTTCCATCAATATATCTACTATTGTCTTTTGCAATGAAGCACAAAGATCCGCTTTGTTATTCTCAATAAAACCGGCATCTTCCTTTATCCTGTCACGCAAAAAGTACAGAAAAGAAGTCTTCAAGCCACTAAAACTGTAGTTATATTCCTCAATCCGAGGTTTGCTAAACTCAAATGCCTCACTATTACCCTCACGGGCATACTTGTCAATAAAAGGACCGCCCGGATAAGGAAAACCCATAACTTTTGCGCACTTATCAAAGGCTTCGCCGGCAGCATCATCGATGGTATGCCCTATAATCTCCATGTCCAGATGACTCCTGACCTCAATTATCTGACTATTGCCGCCCGACACCAGTAGGCATAGAAAAGGAAAGGAAGGCACGGCTTTGGTATTTCCTGCTTCCTGAATAAAGTTTGCCAACACATGTGCCTGCAGATGATCCACAGCTATTAAGGGAAGCCTGCGGGCCAGGGCAAAGCCTTTGGCAAATGAAGCCCCCACAAGCAAAGAACCCATCAGTCCGGGGCCGCGGGTAAAGGCCACTGCATTGACATCCTCCGGTCGCAGCCCTGCATCCTTGAGAGCCTTGTCAACAACAGGAATAACATTCTGCTGATGTGCACGCGATGCCAGCTCGGGAACCACCCCTCCGTACTCTTCATGCACCTTCTGTCCGGCTATCACATTGCTAAGAATGGTATCATTTTTGATGATAGATGCAGAAGTATCGTCGCACGATGATTCTATTCCTAAAATTATTATTGACATAAGGCTTATTTGTCTGATTTTTATCTGCTAATTGCATATAATCGTCACCCTGATATTTTTATGATAAACCTGCCCCCAAGTCCCTGTTTATTGTTCTTAACTTGCTTATTTTTGCAGGCAGAGCTCTGACTTGTACATTAGTTTAAATTCAAAACGACAAAATTATCAAAAAATTAGAGAAAATATTAATTATCATATTTATAGTGCTAGCAGGCCTGCCGGTACTAAGTTCTTTTATTTTGATGATTCCCACGGTTCAAACAGCTATTGTAAGAGTTGTTACCTCCCGCTTATCTACCGACCTGAACAGCACCATTAGCATAGAAAGAGTAAGCATATTACCCTTTGCCGGAATCAGGCTAAACGGCTTTTTGCTGCTCGACCAGCAACAAGACACCCTATTCTATGCCGAAAAGGTAAGAGCCGGCATCGATAATTTTTCAATACGAAAAAAGCATCTCTACCTAAAGGATGCAAAATTTGTAGAGCCCTTCATCAATCTTTATCAGCATGAAGAGCGCATGAACTTTTCCTTCCTCCTCGACTCGCTCGGCGGAAGCCGCAGCGACTCAGCAAAATGGCTCTATTCCATTGATAATTTCTCAATAGAAAACGGCAAGCTTGACATATCACACAGCATCTTTGACAACCCCGAGATAGCTGCCGACAAGCTTCTGTTTACAGGTCTGAACATTAAGATTAAACGTACATCTCCCATTGGCGAGGCCATAGCTTTCGCCGTATCGGAGTTTTCTCTGCGGGAAGCCTCCGGACTGCTTGTAGAAGGATTTAAAAGCACAGGCTATGTAGCTGAGGATAAAATCGTAATCGACAAGTTATCATTCCGAACGGAGAAATCGCTTTTCGACTTTGAAGCTGTTGAACTACCTCTGGGTACAACCGAAATATCAGGTTACGACGTACCCTTCAGAGGGAGGATAAACAATATTTTGATTTCTTCCGAAGAGGTTCATGCCTACTACCCATCGTTTCCATTGCTCGAGAGTCCTATAAGCCTTTCGGGAACCATCTTCGGCTCGCTCGACAATTTAAAGGGAAGGGAAATAAAAGCAGCTTTTGGACAGAGTTCCTCTTTCAGAGCCTCTTTCGACATCTCCGGACTCTCCAATTTTAACGAGGCTTTCCTATATATGGATATTGACGCCCTTGAGACCAATATCCCTGACATAGAATTACTTATCGAGGGAACAAGGCCTATAATGCCGGAATCTTTCCGCCAACTCGAAACTATACGCTATTCGGGTAATATAACAGGCTTTATCAACAATTTGGTAGCCTACGGCTCCTTTACCTCAAACTTAGGAGAGCTAAGCACTGATATCGGGATTAAAATTGAGAAAGATGGGCGCTTACTATTTGGCGGACTACTTGCCACCAAAGACTTTGAACTGGGGAAGTTACTAAATGCTGAGCCCTCACTTGGAAAGATATCGCTCGACATGGAAGTAAGCGGCAGCCGCAGCTCGCCAAAGGATTACTTTATTATTCTCGATGGGATGCTCTCCGAAATGGAACTTAATGATTATTTATATCAAAACATTTCAGTTCAGGGACTGCATACCTACCAGAAATTTGATGGAAGCGTAAGGCTCAATGACCCCAACGGTGCTTTAGATTTTATCGGGAAGGTGGATATGGCGGGCAAGGTGCCTCACTTCGACTTCATGGCAGCCATTAGTAACGCACAGCTTGACAGGCTGCATATCTTACCCGAATTAAAGGAAAGTGTGCTTTCGGCAGTTGTTGAAACAAATTTCAGCGGCGACAATCTGGACGACCTGATCGGGGAGATAGTCATTAGAGAAGGGCTGCTTTTTACGCCCGAAGCCTCTATCGATTTCGACTCAATAGCAATAAGAGCCGTTCGCGAAGGTGATATTAAAAAACTTACTCTCAACTCCCTCTTTGCCGACGGCGAAGTAACAGGCAAATATATGTTTCGCAACCTGGGGGGAACGCTGCGGAATTTTATCGACAACTACCTTCCTTCATATAATACAGACAACAAATATCCTCTTATCGGGAAAGGCAATGATTTTGAATTTGACATCAGGCTGAAGAAGATGAATAAAATAGCCGCGATATTTGTTCCCCAACTCGACATGGCCGACGAAGGATACATCAGCGGCCACTTCAGATCTGACCCGCCACTCCTGACCCTTGATATGGCTGTTGACCATCTGAACTACAAAAACATCAGTGCCGAAGGCCTCGTAGCCAAAGGCGGCGCTAACGGTGAAAACAAGCTCTCAATTATTACAAGGGCGGAAAAATTCAGGGTAGGCAACTTTATCGACCTTCTCAACTTTTCCATTCATCAAACTGCCGCCTCCGACACGCTTATTACCAATATGTTTTGGAACAACTGGGGGCTTATTACTTATAGTGGCGCCTTATATACAACTACAGGTTTCAGCCTGGATAGCGACAACAAGCGCAGAACTAAAGTAAGGATGCACCCTTCGTCAATAATTATTGCCGACAGCACATGGCACATCAGCCAGTCGGAAGCCAATTTCTACCCTGAAGGAATGAGCATCAAGGATTTCCGAATAGAGCAAAACGGCGAGTTTGTTTCACTCAACGGCTTCCTGCATAAAGAGGCCGATGACGGCCTGCTTTTGGTCTTTAACCGGATGCAGACAGACCACTTCCTACGGGGAAATGACATGGGCAAAATCTCCTTTGGAGGCAATATTGACGGCACGCTTAGGCTTAGCGACTACTACAGGGATCCGCTCCTCACTGCTGATGTAGCAATCCGCGACTTTGTTTTCAACAATGTAAAATACGGCACCTTCAATATAGACAGCAAATGGAACAGAGAGGATGAAGTTATGGAGGTTAAAGCACTCTTGAATAAGGATGGCGAAATTCTGCTTAGGGGCGATGGTGAGTTCAACCCCGACAAGCGCAACCTTGACTTCAGCCTGGATTTGAACCGTTTTAGCATAGGATTCTTAGACCCTTTCATTCATAAGGTATTGCAGGACTTCAAAGGCTATGCCTCCGGTCGTATGTACTTCAAAGGGGCACTATCACAGCCCTACCTAACGGGCAAAGTACAATTGGACGACGGGAGCTTCGGCGTGGATTTTCTAAAGTCAAAGTACCAGATAAAGGATTCTGTATCCTTTTTCCCTAACGAAATTCGTTTTAGAAATATGACGCTTAGCGATCGTAATGACCACAAAGGGAAGTTCCGCGGGTCAATATACCATAACGGCTCATATAAAGATATGATTTTCAATTTGCGCCTGGATGCCAATAATATGGAGCTGCTTAACACCCGGCTGTCTGACAACCCATACTATTACGGCACTATTAACGGAAGCGGCAACATGACGGTTACCGGAAATACCAGCAATGTAAATATTGATATTAACGGGCGTACAATGCCCAATTCCAGATTTTTCATACCTATACGTTCCGCAGAAACCGCCAGGGAGAGTAATTTCATTCGATTTACAAACAATAATAATACTTTGACAGACGACGGAAGCTCCCCGGCAGCTAATCAGGAGTATAAGGTCAATGTTAACGGGGCAGCTATCAATATAAACGTAGAAGTAACTCCGGATGTGGAAGTTCAAATTATTTTTGATGAGCGCATAGGTGATATTCTTCGTAGCCAGGGAGATGGCAATATTCAAATAATGATTGACCGTCAGGGGAATGTTCGTTTCTTCGGCGATTACACTATCCAGGAAGGAGAGTATCTATTCTCATTGCAGAACCTTATAAACAAACGATTCACCATCAATCAGGGCGGAACAGTTAAGTGGCAGGGCAGCCCCTACAATGCCGAAATAGATATCACAGCCGTTTACAAGCTGAGGGCATCGCTTGGCGACCTTATAGACCCGATGACCAGCGTGGAATCGGGCTCGACATCCGATTTGCAACGCAGGGTTCAAATTCATACCAACCTTATGCTTAGCGATATGTTGCAACAGCCCTCGATCAAATTCGGACTGGAAATGCCCACGCTTGATGAGAGTCTGGAAGCCTTGGTACTTGGCTATATCACCTCAGAGGAAGAGCTCAATCGACAAGTTCTTTCCCTGCTTGTGCTCAACAGATTTTACCCACCCGAGCATCTGCGCGTCGATAATAACTCATCGCTACGTTCGGAAAATGCAGCCCTGGTTACTACCACTGAAATGTTATCATCACAAATCAGCCGCTGGATAAGCACTTTGACCGACGACTTTGACTTTGACGTAGGCCTAGCCTATCGACCGGGAGACAATATAACCAGTGATGAGTTTGAAGTTGCTGCATCAAAGCAGGTCTTCAACAACCGCGTAACTATCAATGGAAACGTGGGTTATGGGAAATATCAGACCAACACCAGTAAAATGGTCGGCGATTTCGACCTTGACATTAAGCTTAATCGTAGCGGCACTCTGCGAGCCCGGGCTTACACCCGCTCCAACGAAGATCTCATTTATGAATCCTCGCCAACAACTCAGGGAATTGGCTTATCCTTCAAGGAGGAGTTCAACAAGCTTAACGAGCTAATACGCAAATACAAGCGTATCTTTGCAAAAAAACCTGAAGACAGCGAAAGCAGCGAAGAGTAAACCCGTCGTTGTCAATAATCAGGTGTTCGTGTAAAATACAAAGATGCTGGTAAAAATTAAATTGAATTTCCTTTTCTTATATCGGATATTTGGACGCGTGAATTAACTCAGAGGTTTTCTGTGGGGAGTTCAGCATCATTTATCCCAAATAATGAAGGCACTTTTACTCAAAATATTTAACGGACGGATAATCTCACCGTGGTGGATCATGCTTATTGATTTAATGCTTGTCTCCAACGCTTTCGTGATAGCATACGTCGTGCGCCTTAATGTTATGCTTCCCACCTATTCCGTCTGGGAATTCGTTCGCGGCGGAACCTACGTCATACTAATTTACGGCATTGCATTCTACATCTTCAGAATTCACAAAGGAGTAATCAGACATACCAACTTCTCTGAACTCAGGATGCTTTCCTTTGCCTGTGGCACGGCTCTGCTTGTATTACTTGGACTTCACACCCTGGTAGGATTGGCAAACCCTGATTATGCCATGGTTCCCCGTCTGGTATTAATGCTGCATTTTGTGCTGGTGGTATTTTTCTGCTTTGGATTCAGACTGGTTGTCCGCGAGACTTACGCCTACCTCACCTCCAATAAGGGCTCGGTGCCCACTGTTATATACGGGACAGGCGACCTGGCCTTGATAACTCTCGAAGCCATCCGTAACGACAAAGAAAGTCCTTACCAGGTTATTGCCTTCGTGGACGACGAGCCCTCCAAGTGGAATATGGACCTTAACACCTTGCCGGTGTTAAGCTGGGAAAAAATATTATCAGGCGGACGAAAATGGGATGAAATTGAGGAAGTAATATTGGCGCTTCCTTCCATCTCAACAAAACAGAAGCAAACTATAGCCGACGAATGTATGCACCGGGGCTGGAAGCTTAAGGTTATGCCATCAGTAGGCAACTGGGTTAACGGCATCTCAAACATGAGTCAGATACGCGACGTGCGTATCGATGACCTTCTGGGTCGGGATGAAATACACCTTAGCCAGCGCAGGATAATGGAAGGACTGAATAATAAAACCATCCTTGTATCAGGGGCAGCAGGCTCTATTGGCTCAGAAATAGTACGTCAGCTTTTGCGCTTCCCTGTCAGGCAGATAATTATGCTTGACCAGGCAGAATCGGCGCTTTATGATTTGCAACAGGAGATAATTCTACGTCACTTAGATGCTCCTTTCAAACCCGTCCTGGCCGACATCACCAACTACAAGCAGATGCACAAGGTGTTCGAAACCTACAAACCTCAAATCGTTTTTAACGCCGCCGCCTACAAGCACGTGCCTATGATGGAAGAGGCACCCTACGAAGCCATAAGAGTCAACATCGGAGGGTCAAAAATTATGGCCGACCTCTCAGTTGAGTTTGGCGTCGAAAAATTTCTTATGGTCAGCACCGATAAAGCGGTAAATCCTACCAACGTGATGGGTGCTTCAAAGAGGGTGTGCGAGCTCTATATCCAATCAATGTCGCAAATACCCAATATAAAAACAGCTTTTGTAACTACCCGATTCGGCAACGTACTGGGCTCAAATGGCTCGGTGGTACCCCTATTCAAGCGGCAGATTGCACAAGGCGGGCCGGTTACGGTAACACATCCCGAGATAACCCGCTATTTTATGACAATTCCGGAGGCCTGCCAACTGGTTCTGGAAGCCTCGTTTATGGGTAACGGCGGAGAAATATTTGTCTTTGATATGGGCGAACCTGTGCGAATTGCTGATATGGCCGAAAAAATGATTAAGCTGTCGGGTCTAAGGTTGGGCGAAGATATAGATATTGTTTATACCGGACTTCGCCCGGGTGAAAAGCTTTATGAAGAACTGCTTGCATCTAAGGAGAATACTAAAGCCACCTATCACGAAAAAATTATGATTGCAAACGTTAAGCAGTGCAAATATCACACTACAAATTTGCAGGTAAAAGAACTGCTCGAGGCAATATATAATGAGTCGGAAGAGATGGTCGTTGCCCGTATGCGCGAAATGGTCCCCGAATTCAACCCGCAAAACGAGAGATACCGCAAGCTTATGGTTTCAGGGGACGTACTCCTTTAAACAACAGGGTAATATACATCAATATAAGTTTTAGGATATTTATGTCCTTTTTTACAATAAATAAGCTTTACACTGTTTACAATCCTTTAGTTCCATTGTATCTTTAGCTCAAGTGTGTATTGGCGTTACAACTTAAAGCACAAGCAGGACAAGCAGCCATGCAAAAACATAAGACCTTAATTATGAGCAGATTATTTTTAGGTATAGGATTTTTACTTACAATATATTCGGGGCTTAATGCCGGAAGTTACTATGTTGCGACCGGAGGCTCAGCCGCGGGAACAGGCTCACGTGTGGCGCCATGGAATCTGCAGACCGCACTTAACACGCCCATCGTAAAAGCAGGCGATACAGTATGGATTGCCGGAGGCACTTATAAGGGTGTTTTCAGTTCAGGGCTTTCCGGGCGTGAGGGCAGTCCGATTATTTATCGTTCCATCCCCGGCGAAACTGTAGTTTTGGATGGCAATGTTTCAACAGAAGCAAGTGCAGTGCTCAGGATAGACGGAAATTACACTTGGTTTTGGGGCTTGACCATAAGCAATTCGGCAGCTACCGGCTCCAATTATTATAAGGATGGTGTGTTTTTCGGGGGTGCAAACGGGAAACTGATAAATTGCATTATTTCCAATAATGGAGGCAACGGGATAGGATTTTGGCAGACTGCGGTAAACTCCGAAGTTTACGGCTGTATCATCTATCACAACGGCTATAGTGGCGACACCAGGGGACATGGGCATGGCATATACGGGCAGAACAGCTCACTTCTAAAGATTATCAGGGACAATATAATGTTTCATTCTTATGGGATAGGCATTCATATTTACAGTGAAAGCGGCTCAATTCAAGGCTTCTCTATTGAGGGCAATGCTATTTTCAACAGCGGTATTCCCGGTGCTGCTTTTATTGAACGCAACATATTGATAGGAGGGCTTCAGGAGGCCGACAGGATAACTATCACAGGCAATCATATTTACAACCGACCTAATTACCAATCTAAAGCAAGTGTACAATTGGGGTATTCAGCGGCAAACAGAAACGCGCAAGTGTCAAAAAATATTCTGGTTGACGGCTCACTTTATGTTATCGCAGGATGGAACTCTTTGCAGGTGCTTGAAAACACCATTATTGCCAAAAATCCCGATATGCAACTTATTGCCTTCGACAGCTTTGACAACATAACAACTCCTGTATTTAACCGTAATCGCTATTATGGCGGGACTCTGTCAGGCCTGACTTTTGAGCAATGGAAAAGCTCTTCAGGTCAGGACGCCAACAGCACTTACTCTGCCGCTTTGCCAACGCAAACAGAATACCATCTTATAAAAAACAGACATGAAGCCGGGAGAGCAAATATCATTGTCTATAACTGGGGTAAACGCCAGGATTTGATGGTCGATTTATCGACAGTACTAAGCCGCGATAAAGATTTCTACATCTATGATGTACTCAACTTAAGTGCCGGCCCCATAGTTAGCGGCAAATATTCAGGAGGAGCCATTCAGATTCCTCTCAACTTGTCTGCTATAGAAGCCCCCATACGTGCTGACAGCCATAGAGATGAGCTGCGCCATACCTTGCCTGATTTTGGCGTTTTCCTTGTTTCTTCGCTGGGTCAAGGCGCTCAATCCGACACCTCCAATCCGGTGTTTGAAGCACTACCACTCAAAATCAAGCAGTGTCATCCCAATCCGACTGTAGATTTGTTAGCGATAGAGGCCTATTCCCCTTCTCAGACCCAATTGCTTGTTTCGGTGTATGATGAAGCCGGGAAGATGGTTCACAATGAAACGTTTAACGGCAACATAGGAGATAACAAACTGGTTATTAACATGGCCGGATTGTCGGGAGGCTTATATATAGTATCTCTGTCAGACGGTGAAAATAGCGCAACCTGCAAAATTCTTAAACGAGACTTTGCCCTCAATATAGAATACGAAAAGGAGGAAGATGACCCCCAATTATAATAAGCAGAAAATAAGTCGGCACTAACAATTCAGCAAAGGATAAAATCCTTTGTTTTATATTTCGACAAGGTGGTTTCGGATAGCAAAAACCACGAGGCTGGCGGTATTCTTGCATCCGGATTTTAACAAAATATTAGCCCTGTGCTTTTCCACAGTGCGCTTGCTTATAAAGAGCTTGTCAGCAATTTCCAAGTTAGAAAGTCCCTGACAAATTTCAATCAACACTTCGAGCTCACGCTCAGAAAGATAGTCTTCATCGTTACCCGAAAGGAGGCTCTCCTTTCGGGCTACAACCAAGCCTCTGAGCAATTGCACAGAGAAGTGATTGCCTCCTTCTACAACAGTATTGATAGCTGTCTCGACCTCCTGTATATCGCTGTCCTTCAGCACAAAGCCTCTTACTCCCGATTCAAGCATCTTAGTATAATACTCCTGATCTCCATACATGGAAAGAGTGATAATCTTTAAATCAGGGTCAATCTCAAGGGCTTTGCGAGAAGCTTCTATGCCATCCATTTCCGGCATGGATATGTCCATCAAAACAACATCGGGGCGAGCAGACTCGAAGGCTGCCAAAAACTCTAGGCCATTACCGGCTTCGCCAACTATCGAATATTGAGGATTCTTGCTAAGTAATGATTTCAAACCGTTCAAAAAAAGAGAATGGTCATCAACTAAAAAAAGCTTTATCTTATTGCTGTTTTCCATCTGATATGGGGATAATAATATTTACGTTCACTCCTTTATTAGCACTTGATTTAACTTCTAACTTTCCCTTCATTGAATTGACTCTGCTGAGCATATTATAATAGCCTGTACCCTTATCGCTGCCATCAACAAACAACTTGGTGGCATCAAATCCAACCCCATCATCCTTGTAATTAACAACTACCCGCTCGCTATCGGCAGCCAAATCGATATTGATTAGCCCTGCCTTTGAATGTTTTATTGAGTTGTTCACCAACTCACAAACCGAACGATATATCACGACCTCCAGAACAGGAGCGTAACGCGTATCAACAATATTGGATTTAAACTTGACCTTCAGCCCCTTGCTCTGATTCACCTTGTTGCAAAAATTGCGAATAGCTTTTGCAACCCCGAAATTGGTAAGAATATGAGGGCTGAGGTTGTTGGAGATATCCTGAATGCTTTTAAAAGCTTCGCTAATGGCAACATTCACATTATTGATAACTGCCTGTGAAGCTGCTGAGGTTTCGGAGTTCGACAGACTCGATACCGACATCTTGATAGTTGAGAGAAGGGGACCAAGTCCGTCATGAATTTCGGCGGCAAAGCGCCTGCGCTCACGCTCCTCTGCCTGAATAACAGCATTAAGCAAGGCCTTCTCCTGCCCTCGCGTTCTAACTTCAGCTTGTTTCATATAGTTGAAAATCTTCTGAATAAGGAAAACACCCACGGCAAAAAAGAGACTGGCTATGGCACCAAGCCATATATAGAAAAGTCGGAAGTACTGCGGCTGAAAATTTGTAACAAAGGGCAGAAATTCAGCCAATCGCTGAACTGCCATAAATATAAATCCAAAGGATATTAGAATCCATGAAAGATTGAATTTTGTAACCTTAGTTAACTTTACGGCCACTGCTGCAGCGAAGAATTGCAATATAATAGTTATCCCAAGAGTTACTATCAGCAAGGTTGGTTGTTGTTGCACGTCAGTCCTATTTACAAAGCATGTCAGTTATCCTGAACATAGCAATATGTTAAAGAATATTCTTACAAATATATCATATTCTATTCAAATGTGCGGTGATAATACATCCGGTCTCTTCAATCAAAAAACAATTTTTACAGATATGAAACCTCCGGAGCTAGTTTTACGTTATACCTTTATTGAAAAGGCGGAATTTTGATATTTAATTGTATGAATGATTGATTTACGCTATTTTTGCTATCAAAACAATACTATTATGAAGAAATTAGCAACTGCATTTGTTGTGTTTCTGTTCGTTGCTTTAGCGTTTTCATCTTGCAAGAGCTTTGATGATTGCCCCGCGTACGGACAAGTTGAAACAAATATCGAATTGCCGGCAAAGGCTTAAGCTGCATATTTCAATATTCAGCTTTAATAAATTGCCCCTCAATTTGATGAAAAAGGAAATCCATGATTTCCTTTTTTTTGTTAGCCAAAGCCGCCAAATCTAATTATAAGGCTATAAAAGACTTATAATTAACTTCATTTCACACTTCAAGTGCAAATGAATCCTAACAATGTTTGACCGTTTGCTAATGATTTCATAATTTTGTACGGCGAATTTGAAACAGCTTTTTCCTATTTTTTATTCGTTCAGCAAGTCAAATAATCATTTAAAACAGATAAACATGTCAAAAATTAAAATTGGTATCAACGGTTTTGGCCGTATCGGTCGCCTGGTATTCCGCGCCGCTCAAAACTTTAAAGATGTACAAATTGTAGGTATTAACGACCTTATTGACGTTAACTACATGGCTTACATGCTTAAGTATGACTCTACTCACGGTCGTTTTAACGGCACTGTAGAAGTAAAAGACGGAAAATTGGTAGTAAACGGAAATACTATCCGCGTTACTTCAGAAAGAAACCCGGCCGACTTGAAATGGGATGCTGTTGGTGCAGAGTATGTTGTAGAATCTACAGGTCTTTTCCTTGACAAAAAAACAGCCCAGGCTCACATCGACGCCGGTGCAAAGAAAGTTATTATGTCAGCTCCTTCAAAAGACGATACTCCTATGTTTGTTTGTGGTGTTAACCTCGACAAATACACTAAAGATATGCAGTTTGTATCTAACGCTTCATGTACTACCAACTGTCTTGCTCCTATTGCAAAGGTACTGAACGACAAATTTGGTATCGTTGAAGGTTTAATGACTACAGTACACGCAACTACAGCTACTCAAAAGACTGTTGACGGTCCTTCAATGAAAGACTGGAGAGGTGGACGTGGCGCAGGTCAGAACATCATTCCTTCATCTACAGGTGCTGCTAAGGCTGTAGGAAAAGTTATCCCTGAGCTTAACGGCAAACTTACTGGTATGGCTTTCCGTGTTCCAACCCCCGACGTTTCAGTAGTTGACCTTACTTGCCGTTTGGCAAAACCGGCATCTTATGCTGATATTTGCAAGGCTATGAAAGAAGCTTCTGAAGGAGCGTTGAAAGGCGTTCTTGGCTACACAGAAGACGCTGTTGTTTCTAACGACTTTGTTGGCGAAACCAGGACTTCAGTATTTGATGCAGAGGCAGGTATTTCACTAAATGACAACTTCGTAAAAGTTGTTAGCTGGTATGACAACGAAATGGGTTACTCTACAAAGGTTGTTGAGCTTATCCAACACATGTACAAAGTTGACCACGCTTAATTACTAAGCACTAAGCATAATTCGAGCCGGAAGATTATAGACTTCCGGCTCTTTTTATTTGAAAATATCAAGCTTCAAGGTATTTATTCTTATCTTAGTCCTGTTTTATCTTAAAATACTTACATGATGGTTTTTCAGCTTAGTTGGCTTCCCCCATCCAGCTTTTAATATTAAGACCATAAAGAATTTTTATCAGACATGAAGCTTAACTCCGGCACATTTGAAGGATTGAAAAACGATTTGCTCTACATTATCCCCCTAATCGCAGTTTATGCAATTATTGTAATAAGCAGCTTAGACCATGTTTACTTCTGGGACAATGTGCAACAAACCTCTAAAGAAGCCCACTGGTTCTATCAGCAAAGCTTCTCCCGCCTTTGGCTTCCGGGATTCTCCGAAGGCCAGGAGATAGTTGGAACTGCCTATCATTTTCCCTTGATTGGAATGATGACCGCCGCATTGTGGATGATTTTTGGCAAGCACCTTTGGGTGTCACACATTTTTATAGGCCTTTGGTCCTTGCTTTTGATATATTACGCGCGCAAACTCTTTCGTTACTATCTTCCAATTCAGATTGTAGGGCTGGCTCTCCTCGTACTTTTGCTTGAATCCACGCTTTTAACGCAAATTGCTATTGCCTCGCCTGACGTAATCTTGCTTACCGCAATGCTTATGGCGCTTTGCGGTATTGTGGGAAGGCGTAGAGGCCTAACTGCCATAGCCCTGCTGTTTTTAGTATTAATAAATGGAAGAGGTATGCTTTGCGGTATTTTGGTCTATGTTTTCGCCCTGCTTCATAGAATATATGTAGATAAAGAAAGATTTAATTTCAATATATTACTGCGGACAGCATTGCCATTTATACCTGCCTTTTTTATTTACGGCCTTTATCTTTCTCTGTATCTGCTTAAAAACGGGTGGTTTCTCAATAATCCGGACTCCCCATGGGTGGAGGGATGGCAAGGTCCGCAAGGATGGTTTGCTTACTTTAAAAACCTTGCTTCATTTTGCCTGCGACTGCTTGAAAACGGACGTTTTGTTATTTGGCTCGCCGCACTTGCTTTTATTGCGCATGCCATTAAAAACAAGCGTCACCTCCTGGAAACAAAGGAATTGCCATTGCTTGCTTTGATAGTTATGCTTCTGGCTCTTTTTGTTTATTTTGCCCTCACAACCCAACTGGTTATCGGCTCAAGGTATTATATGGGAATAACATTAATGATGGGGCTCTTGGTTTTCGCCTATGCTAATCGCCTTTGGCATAAACGAAAACTAAAGTTATACGCCCTGCTGCTTCTGCTTATGTTTGCAGGAGGCCATTTTTGGATTTATCCCGACAGGATTGCAAAGGCATGGGATGCCACTCTGGCTCACCAACCCTATTATACTTTGCGGGAACAAATGCTTGACTACCTAAACCAGAGCAATATTAAACCTGAAAAAGTCGGTGGAGGCGGTCTATTTAGTGGCAATCATCGCTATATAGATTTAAAAGACCGGGATTTGCGTATCAGCTCGCAAGCCGATAAAGACTATTTTATATATTCCAACTTATCAAACCTTTCAGATGAGTTTATTGATGAATTTGAGAATCCTGAGTTGTGGAAAGAAATAAAGACCTGGCGTAAAGGCTATGTGTTCATAAGTTTGCTTCAAAATCAAAGTCTTAACAACAATGAGTAAAAAGATTCCTGTATTAGTCATTATCGTCCCCTGTTTCAACGAAGAAGCAGTTTTGCCATACACCGTTAATGAGCTAACTATAAGCCTGCAAGGCTTGTTAACTAAGGGCAAGATAGCTGAAGGCAGCTATCTTTGTCTGGTGGATGATGGAAGTACCGACAACACATGGAAACTTATACAAGAAGCTGCTCAGCAAAACCCAAGCATCAAAGGAATAAAGTTGTCAAGTAATTTCGGGCATCAGAATGCATTGGTGGCCGGATTGTTTACAGAAAGAGCAAAGGCCGACTGTCTTATAACAATTGATGCTGACTTACAGGATGATATTACTGTCATTGAAACAATGATAGACAAGTATGCCGAGGGCAACAAAATAGTCTATGGAGTTAGAGAAAATCGTGAAAGCGACAGTTTTTGGAAGCGTAACAGTGCTCAGTTTTATTACCGTTTGTTGAAATTATTGAAGATTAAAACAGTTTATAACCATGCCGACTTTCGTTTGGCCGACAGCAAGGTAATAGCAAGCTTGCAGAGATATAATGAGGTTAATTTATTTTTACGGGGCATTTTTCCTCTGATGGGCTACCGAAGTGATGTGGTGCATTATTCCAGAACCGAACGACAGTTTGGCGAAACCAAGTATCCTTTTCGGAAAATGCTAAGCCTGGCCTGGCAGGGAGTAACATCCTTCAACACATCCTTGCTTCGTATTGTTACATGGATGGGCATTAGCATGTTTTTTCTCTCAATAATTATAAGCCTTTGGGTTCTGATTGCCTTTATTAGCGACAAAACTATTCCGGGCTGGAGTTCCATGCTCTTAATAATAACCTTATTTTCGGGTATCAACATGGTCTGTTTGGGATTGATAGGCGAGTATGTTGGCAAAATATTTCTGGAAGTAAAGCAGCGTCCCCGTTTCCTTATCGAGGAGGAAACACCTAAGGCTTAAGGGCTTCAGCAATAATAATAGTAAAGGGAATGTTCATCGTTTTTGCCAAAACAGTATATTTCGCATTCTCAAACACTCTTTCATTAATTACTTTGTAAGCCTCAGCGCTTCGGATGTATTTACCCCTATCATTATCCATAAACCATCTCTCTATTCTTCCTTGTTGAGGGCTACGCACAGGCTCAAGTGAAAGCCAGCGACCGCCGGGCTTTAGCCTCGACCAGGCAAAGCGCAATACAGCTTCCATTTCCTTATCATTCAAATGATGCTGCACGCCAACACAAAAAACAGTATCAAAAAGTTCATCCATGAGAACAAAGTCATCGTCGGCTACATTTGCACATACAAAACGCATATTTGGGTATTGTTTACGTGCATCTCTGATATAATCTTCACTCAAATCGATTCCGCAGTATGCAACATCCGAAGGCAAATATTTTAAGATATCGGCAGGTCCGCAGCCAATATCGAGGATTTTCTGCTCTTCTTGGTATCGTATGTATTGACGGGCAAAAAGCCTTGTATATTTATGCGCTCCTACCAGCCATTGGTACAATTGATAAACCTTTGCAAGTTTAAGAATCCGCGTTATTTGTTGCATATAAAGGATTTACTTTTTTGTTTTTGCCAAAGTAATAAATCTTTAAAAAACCACAGCTTATAAGCAGATGAAAACCTCATTATATCATGGCTGTCGGATTAACCCAACGGTCAAACTCATCTGCCGTGAGCAATCCCAGAGCCAGCGCCGCTTCTTTAAGTGTGGTATTCTCGGCATGAGCCTTTTTGGCAATTTTGGCAGCATTTTCATATCCAATATGAGGATTCAGAGCTGTTACCAGCATCAAAGAGTTATTTAAATGCTCCTTTATACGAGAGTGATTGGGAGCAATCCCAACAGCACAATGGTCATTGAAAGCCCTGCAGGCATCTCCCAGCAGCTTAGCTGACTGAATAAATGCGTTAATCATCACCGGTTTGAAAACATTAAGTTCAAAATGACCGTTTGAGCCCGCGATTGAAATAACTGTATCATTACCCATCACTTGAACACAAACCATAGTTAAAGCCTCTGCCTGAGTAGGGTTAACCTTTCCAGGCATGATGGAGGAGCCCGGCTCATTCTCAGGGATAGTAATTTCCCCGATGCCCGAGCGCGGGCCGGAGGCAAGCATTCTTATATCGTTTGCAATTTTCATAAGGCTAACGGCAAGCTGCTTCAAGGCTCCATGGCTCTCAACTATGGCATCATGAGCGGCCAGGGCTTCAAACTTGTTCTTTGCTGTAATAAAGGGATGGCCGCTAAGCTCGGCAATCTTAGCTGCAACCTTTTCGGCGTAGCCCTTCGGAGTATTCAGCCCGGTACCTACAGCCGTACCTCCAAGAGCCAGTTCCGACAAGTGGGGAAGCGTATTCTGAAGAGCATTCAGCCCATGTTCAAGTTGCGACACGTAAGCCGAAAACTCCTGCCCAAGCGTCAAAGGAGTAGCGTCCATCCAGTGGGTACGTCCAATCTTAACCACATCCATCATTTCTTTAGATTTTGCAGCCAGCGTGTCTTTCAAAAGTGTGATTGAAGGCATAACGTGCTCCACTACGAGCTTGTATGCTGCTATATGCATGGCTGTAGGGAAGGTGTCGTTAGACGACTGAGATTTGTTTACATCATCATTGGGATGAATATCAGTTTTCCCTTCTCCAAGTTTATTGCCGCTAATCACATGACAGCGATTGGCAATCACCTCATTACAGTTCATATTTGATTGCGTACCCGACCCTGTTTGCCATACTACCAAAGGGAAATGCCCGTCAAGTTCGCCGGAGATAATCTCGTCAGCGGCACGAGAAATAAGCCCGGCTTTCTCTTTTGGTAGAACGCCTAATTCCATATTGGTGAGCGCTGCCGCCTTTTTCAGGTAGCCAAAGGCCCGTATGATTTCAATGGGCATGGAAGCAGCCGGCCCAATCGGAAAATTAATGATTGAGCGTTGAGTTTGAGCACCCCAATACTTATCGGCCGGAACCTGAACACTTCCCATTGTATCTTTCTCAATTCTGTATTGCATACCTGTATAATTTACTAAACACTTAAATTACTACAATCCTCGCGTAATAATAACAAAATGACAACTATTTCCAAATCAAACGTCTCCTATTAGATAATGACAAAAGGGTAATTTTGTTCATAAACAATCAGCAAATCTAAATGATATGAAAAAAACATTATTACTTTATTTAGCAATCACACATTTAGTCTTCTCTCTTGGAGCTGCGGAAATTACAATAACAGAAGCTGCCGGCTGGCTCGAATCAGCCTATTTGACCTGGGAGCCGATAGCAGATGCCGACTCTTACAATGTATATTACAGTGGCGAAGGCGAGGTCAATAAAAAGATTGATGACTACCTCATACGTGATTACGGAAGCTATTTTAGGGCAGACATACCGGGAATAAAGCCCGGAAGCTACTCTATTAAGGTGGCTGCAGTTGTAGAAGGCACAGAGAGCGCAACAGCACAAACCGGCAGTCTGACTGTAAGTGCCTTTGACCGAACCGGTTTTGCATTTGCTAATGGAAGAGTTCCGGGTGCCTATAAGGCTGACGGAACGCCCAAGGATGGAGCTGTGATCCTATATATCACAGAGGCAAATAAGAACATCGTTTCGATGAATGTAACCGGAGCCAATAGTAATCCTTGCGTTGGGCTTCAGGAAATCTTAGACGGCTTTAAGAAGGGAAATGATGTGCGCCCGCTTATTGTTCGCTTTGTTGGGCAAATCACGGATTTTAGCTACATGCTTAATGGCGACATCGTAATTGAGAATAAAAACAATGCCAACAGTTACATCACATTGGAAGGTGTGGGTAACGATGCCGTGGCAGATGGCTGGGGTATAAGAATTAAAAATGCGGCCAATATCGAGATTAGAAATATAGCTACAATGAATTGTGACAGTGGTGAAGGCGACAACATCGGCTTGCAACAGAATAATGACCATGTTTGGGTGCATCATTGCGACTTCTTTTACGGCCATGCGGGTAGTGACGGAGACCAGGCCAAAGGCGACGGAGCTTTGGATGTGAAAGGCTCACGATATATTACCCTTTCCTACAATCATTTTTGGGATACAGGGAAATCCAACTTACTGGGTTTAGGTGAAAGCCTGAGCGATCCGGGTCTTTACATTACTTACCACCACAACTGGTATGACCATTCAGACTCACGCCACCCACGCGTGCGTTATTATTCCACTCACGTTTACAATAACTTCTACGATGGGATAGCAAAATATGGGGTAGGAGCTACAGAGGGAGCTTCTGTTTTTGTGGAAGGCAACTATTTTCGCAAGTGTAAATACCCCATGCTGATTTCGATGCAGGGTAGTGATATTTCAGGCGGCGGTGGTGGAACTTTTTCCGGCGAAGACGGCGGTATAATCAAGGCCTTTAACAATCACATTGAAGGAGCGCAGCGCTTTGTGCCTTATGGTGATGCGGGCTTTGCAAACTCAAACACTCAGTTTGATGCTTACGTGGTAAATAACCGTAACGACAAGGTGCCCTCATCGCTAATAACTCTTCAAGGAGGACATAGCTACAATAACTTTGATACAGACGTATCACTTATGTACAGCTATAGTTTGCAGTCACCTGAAGAGGCTAAAGCAACTGTTATGCAATTTGCAGGAAGGATGTTCGGCGGTGACTTCAGCTGGACTTTTAACAATGAGCTTGACGATAGCTCCTACGATGTCAATCCCGCTTTAAAAGCAGCTTTGACCTCCTATTCCACTACCTTGGTTGCTGTTCAAGGGGAAACAGCTAAAAGCGAGCCGGGTGATGGAGAGCCCGGCAGCGGCGAACCGGGCGAAGTAGTTGAAGGTGATATGCTGCACAATTTCACATTATCGGGTCTTAACAGCACCTTCTATAATTTCATCGGAAATCTGTCTGATTCAAAAGGCACGGTAACATACAACAGCTTAACAATGAACATTTGCCTGAAGATTGAGTCATCAACTTCAATTAAGTTCACACTTGAAAGACCTGCAATTGTGACGCTTGTTTTCAATGACGGTTTTAGCGGGAAGATAAAGTTTAACGGAACTGATTATAATATAAGCGGTGGCGTTCTACAAGTAACACTTGAAGCCGGCAGCCACGAAATTCTTAAAAACTCAACTGCAAATCTCTATTACATAAGTGCAGTTTACGACAGCCCCGTGGGGATGGATAAAACAGATGCCTCAGAATCGGTGTATGTTTACCCCAATCCTGTAAGTGAGTCCTTACATCTTTCATCTTATGATGGTGTGGAAAAAGTAGAAATATATTCTATTTCAGGAGTCCTTATTAAGTCAGTCAAGGCAAATTCAGCCGGCATTGACCTAAGCAATCTAAACACAGGTAGCTATCTGGTTCTTATTCACAAGCAAGGAGAAATAGTGAAGCAGATTATAATTAAAAAGTAGGGAAACAAGTTCAGATTGGTTTGTAAAAAGAGGCTGTCTCAAGCGAGACGGCCTCTTTTTATTGAATGAAGCAAACACAAATAGAACATAAGGACTTCTGGCTTGTTTTATACAGAACGAATGTGAAAAATCTTAAACAATAAACAATCAATCGTGTCCGGTAAAAATTACAGGGCATCACAGTGATGATAGATAACAGTAAAAACAATATAAGGATTATGAGAAAAACTAACAGATGGTATAGGATACAAGCTATGGCAGCGTCACTGATTTTATTGGCAACGGCTATGGCATGCACTCCCTCACAGCGCAGTTCACAGCAAAATGTTGACACTCCCGCACAGGCACAGACTAAAAACGTAGCTGTCGCCGAAGCGCCGATGATAGACACACTAGGGCTACCGGCACCGGCAGCTGAAATTGTCAGCTCTGCCCCCTTGCTTAACCCGGCTCACGGCCTGCCCGGTCATATTTGCGAAATTCCTGTAGGCAGCCCACTGCCGGCGGGCCATGATATGACAGCACCTTCCAGAGCCACCTTCTTGGAAGGCGCTTCAGCGCAAGCGTCGGCAGCTGCACAAAGACCGGTAAACACCTCCTTGTCGCCCACTATAGAAAACGCTCAGCGTCTGAACCCCTCGCAGGTTTATCAGCCCTCGCAACAGCAAAGCACAGAAATTGGGGAAAAGCCTGAACTTAATCCTCCTCATGGACAAGCCTGGCATAGGTGCGATATTCCCGTTGGCAGTCCACTGCCTTAGCGCACAATTGTTAGCAAACAAAATACCGCCGGCAACTGTTATAAAAAATAGCCCGGCAATTTTTTATATATTTGAGCTCTATAGCAGGAAAATTCAATAATACTTTTACATTATGGCATTTGATATTGAGATGATTCGCAAGGTTTACGCCCAATTGGGTGAGAAAGTGAACCGGACACGCAAGATGTTAAACCGTCCTCTTACACTAACAGAGAAGATTCTTTACGCCCACCTCTCAGGGGATTTCCCAAAACAAGCATTTGAACGTGGAAAATCCTACGTGGACTTTGCGCCCGACAGAGTTGCCATGCAGGATGCCACTGCCCAGATGGCTCTCTTGCAGTTTATGCAAGCCGGGCGTGCCAAGGTGGCCGTTCCATCAACTGTCCATTGCGATCACTTGATTCTAGCTAAGGACGGGGCTGCTGCCGACCTAAAATCAGCGCTCAATTCAAGTAAAGAAGTGTTTGACTTCCTTGCTTCCGTATCAAATAAATACGGCATAGGATTTTGGAAACCCGGGGCAGGGATAATACATCAGGTGGTACTGGAGAACTATGCCTTCCCCGGTGGAATGATGATAGGCACAGATTCGCATACTGTTAATGCAGGCGGTCTGGGTATGATAGCTATAGGTGTAGGCGGTGCCGACGCTGTGGATGTGATGGCCGGAATGCCCTGGGAGTTGAAATTCCCAAAATTGATTGGCGTAAAGCTAACAGGCAAACTAAGCGGCTGGAGCTCTGCAAAGGATGTGATTCTTAAGGTAGCCGGAATACTTACCGTTAAAGGCGGCACAGGTGCTATTTTGGAGTATTTTGGAGAAGGAGCACAAAGTCTATCTGCTACAGGAAAGGGAACTATCTGCAATATGGGAGCCGAAATTGGAGCGACCACCTCAACTTTCGGCTATGATAAGAGTATGGCCGACTACCTGATTGGCACCGACCGTAAAGAGGTAGCAATGTTGGCAGAAGAAGTGAAAGAACACCTGACAGGTGATGCAGAAGTATATGCTTCTCCGAAAAAGTATTTCGATCAGCTAATTGAAATAAACCTTTCCGAGCTTGAGCCTCATATTAACGGTCCATTCACTCCCGATCGTGCTACTCCTCTGTCTCAATTTGCTGAAGAAGTAAGGAAAAACAAATGGCCTAAGGAACTAGAGGTAGGACTGATTGGCTCCTGTACAAACTCTTCTTATGAGGATATTTCACGTGCTGCTTCTGTTGCCCGCCAGGCTAAAGATAAGAATCTAAAGGTTAAGGCTGAATTTACTATTACACCCGGCTCTGAGCAGGTGAGATATACCGTTGAGCGGGATGGCTTTTTGAACGATTTCGCTCAAATTGGAGGAGTGGTTCTGGCAAATGCCTGCGGACCATGTATCGGGCAGTGGGCACGCCATAACAACGATCCCGGCAGGCCAAACTCTATTATAACCTCATTTAACCGAAATTTTGCAAAACGTAATGATGGCAATCCAAACACTCACGCTTTTGTGGCTTCGCCGGAGGTAGTAACGGCCTTTGCAATAGCCGGGGATTTGACCTTTAATCCGATGCGTGACAGCTTGAAAAATGAAGATGGCAAAATGGTTAAGCTTGATGAACCCTATGGTCTGGATCTTCCACCAAAAGGCTTCGAGGTAAAAGATGCCGGATATCAGGCACCTGCCGCAGAGGGTAGCAAGATTGAAGTTATTGTTGATCCAAAATCCGAACGCTTGCAACTTCTTGAGCCTTTTGCTCCCTGGGACGGGAAAAACATGAACGGACTTAAACTCTTAATTAAAGCCAAAGGTAAATGTACAACCGACCATATTTCTATGGCAGGGCCCTGGCTGAGATTCAGGGGTCACCTCGACAATATCTCTAACAATATGCTTACCGGAGCTGTAAACTACTTTAATGATGCTACCGATAAGGTGAAAAATCAACTGACAGGAAACTATGGTAGTGTTCCCGCAGTTCAGCGTGATTACAAAGCCAGGGGCGTGGGAACCGTCGTTGTGGGCGACCACAACTACGGGGAAGGCTCTTCCCGCGAACATGCTGCTATGGAGCCTCGCCACCTTGGAGTAAAAGCTGTGCTGGTAAAGAGTTTTGCACGTATCCACGAAACGAATCTCAAGAAGCAAGGGATGCTGGCTCTGACTTTTGAGAAGGAAGCTGACTACGATAAGATACAGGAAGATGACACCATCAACCTTATAGACTTGGAAAGCTTTGCACCTGATCGTCCTTTAACGGTTGAATTGGTTCATGCCAACGGTCAAAAGGAAAGCTTCAAAGCCCTGCATACTTATAATGCTCAACAAATAGAGTGGTTCAGAGCAGGCTCTGCGCTTAACCTTATTAAGCTGCAGAACGCTTGATAGCTTAGTTAAGCTTTAGTACGGCCTTAGGGTTATCTTGCTTACGAATCTTTTCCAATGTCTCCACAAAGTCGGAGACATTGTCTTTGGGTATTATATTTTGCTTCAGAATGAAGCTTCAATGGTAATTCAGCTTATTATCAATCAATTCACAGCTAGACTGGAAACTAAGAAAATCATTTTCAATAATGATTTCAGGTGGAAGAAATTCCACCTCCAGTTCAGCCGGCATTTCGTAAACAAAGTGTGAAATATCAGTACCCGAAATATCAAAATGAAGGTCAAATTCTCTGGTGCTGCGCTTATCGACTTTAATAGTTAAAGGGCTAAGCGTATTAAGCGACAGCATCAATCTATTTCCCGAAGGATGCGCATATTTAGCGGCCCTAAATATGACGTTCAAAGAGGCAGTAGGACTTAGCTCTAGCTCCTCTGTTAATTTGAAATCATCTATAATTAGATTTTTCAAAGGCAGATGACTCAAGAGGTAATCCTGCTGCTGCTTTTTCGTACCTGTTTGTAAAAAATAAAGCTCCTCAAAACGTAAACCTCTGGCTATAGTTGACATATCAGCACTTGCGTCTCCATTCAAATCAAGTTTTAAATTGAGATGATATTCACGAACATTATCCTCTTCGGAATATTCGGGCATTGCAATCAACTGTCCACCTTCTGGGGTTACAGCCAGAGCCGGCCTGTTGGCAATGGCAGATCCTACATAGCCAAAGGGATTATATGGATTTGCACACTCCAGCCAAATGGTATCTCCGTCGAGAGGAACTGTTAGAATCGCATGGTTAGTTTGATCTGCTGACGCAAAATCACTAAAAAGAATGCGGCGACTGTCAGCCCCAATTTCTGTGTAATATGAGGGTATATCAATGGAAGCCAACAATGCTTTTGTATAGTTGCTTAATGCCTTGCAATCGCCATAAGCATATTTGTCAACATCGGAGGCAGGCATCGGCTGATAGCCTCCTATTCCCTCGCTAATGGCAACATAACGCGTCCTTGCCTGCATATACTGATATACAGCCTTCACCTTGCTTCTTACATCAGGCAAAGTGTCGGTAAGTGCCCTCACAAAGCTCTGAGTGCCGGGAGAAAGCTCACCTTTTCCCGCCAACAATTTATTGACCCAAACGCCATAACTATTCCAGTCGGAGACCGTCTCTGAATGTTCATTATATTGATAATTCAGCGGTGCAATAGACAAATACGGGAATATTGACAATAAAGATGGTGCATAAGGCTCCTTATTTATAGCCTCAAATTGCTCAATCCTCCATTTATATTGAAGCTTATTTCCCTCAAGCTCATTCCTCTGATGCTCAAACTCATAGTTTTGAGCCCGGAATATTATATCTAAGGATTTAGGCGTAATCAATTCAATGATAGCCTCTTCAAGCGACACATTATAGCCTTCTACAGGGAGCCAAAGGTCAATATAAATCAGCCCCTTGCTTTGCGTAGTGTAGCTGTATTCCACAGTATAAGGGAAGTTGACATTGCCAACGCTATAGCTAAGCACACGTAAATCGCTGTAAAAAACAAAATCCTGATAAGACGAATAGTCACCAAAATCCTTAATCTTGAGAGTTTCCACCACTTTTCCCTGAGCGTCATAAATCTTACCGGACAGCTGCATTACCTTGGTGTTTTTATCATAAGCTAATCGGAAGTTTCCAAAGTCACGTCCCTTGTTGTTCAAAACAGTGACAGATTTCACCACCGTTGTTTTAAGCTGATCGCCCGATATCCTCTCCATCTTCTGATGATAATTACGGATTATGGCATTGGCATCTCCGGCATAGATATTAATTCCAATCAGAAAGGATAAAAACACAAATACAATCTTCATTTACAATCTTTTAAGAACGACATTTTCATTATGTTTATTAATCAAATACGAGAACGTTTCCTTTACAGCCTGATATTCCTCCGGCAAGAACAGTGGCTTGTTGATTCTAAAATCACTGATAACCTGAATTATATTATTGTCAGAATTTACATTGAAAATTAATTCCATATCCTTGCCGGGCATTGCAATCTAATAGGGCTTGGTAAACTTTCTATGCCGTAGTTTTCGGGTATTTCGATATGACAAAGGACTCTTTGACGAATCGGATAAGAGAATTCGACTGGATAGTCGCGACTCTCAAGTTTGAATGGGTTATCTGATACTTTAAACGTCAATAATGGTGAAAACACCATCATATCACCCATAACATCAGTCATATCTTCAATAAGCACTTCCAGTGAATCAATTAGGCTTGCATCATTTTTTTCCAAATTCACCACTTTATGCCTGCTAATTTTCAATCCGGGATACTCTTTCTCAAGTTGCTCAACAAAGAGCAAACTGTCGCTTTCATTAAAGTACTGACTACGTCTGTCCATGCCGGCATATCCATTGTCCATAATTTCGGCTGTGCCTTCAAAACTTCCGTCATCCAGCATTTTGATAACTGCTTTTATACTAGTAAAATGCGAGGTAGTGGCTTTGATATCAATTTCACCAAAGCGGGATGGATCAATTATTTGTCCCTTTCCATTGAAACACCTTTCGGACAAAAGATTAAGACATCTTTCCAACTTGAGGAATAGGCTTTGTAACCGGAATCAGGAAAGCGTGTTCCTTCCAGTTCAAAGGCTATTCGTGAAAGATAGTTTTTTTGAGCCCTTAGGAAGCGCTCAGGCTTAAAGGCGGGAACTTCAGAAGCATAAAAGGTACTTACTTTATCCTGATATTTTTCTTCATGTTCGTAACGCCCCTCAGTCACACCAACACCTTCAGCTTTCTGAATATAGGTTAATCTAACTGTTCTTGGCAGGCTGGAGGTCTCATGTCCAAGCCCCAGATAGCCAAAGGTCGCCGGCTTATAAAAAAAACACTCAGGGATTGCAACCCGATACTCACTGTACATTACAGGCAAGTGTTTTTGAAAATACCACTCTTGAAGATTAAAAAGGAAGTCGCTTATTATTTCATATTCAAAGTCAATAACAGAACCTTCCCTTACATCAGGCATAGGAATTTTAGCTATGGTTATATGTTCCGACTTCTTTTCATAAATAATCTGCTTCTGATCCAACTTCGTTTTGATGATTTTTCCTTCCTCAAGGTTGTAAGTTAAACCCTTGAGATTGGTAATCTTTTCTTAATTATTACCACTTTTATATAAAGGAAGCTCAAAATCGGCGTTGTCAGTAGCAGCTTTATCGAGTATTTTTAAGCGAAGATGCCTTTTGAAAACCATCTGAAAACCCTTTTGAGAACCGGTATCATCTGAGCGCACTACGGTTTGACGGTAAACAAAATCAGTGCTTCCCTTATCAAACAAATAATACCCCTGGGTAGAGGAATCAATGGGACAGGCACTTAGCTCCATTTCTTCGTTAGTAATATTCCCGAATTTTGGCGTTTTTTGAATTTCAGCTTTCAGCCCTAAAGTGGCAACTATAAAAATGCTTAGGATGTAGAAAAGTTTCATCATATTAAATTTAGGTTTAGTAATGTAAATATATGTTTTATTTGTATCAATCCTGAAAATACTCTATAGACATTTCCTATTTGAATCTTAACGCAACTATCAGTATCTTTGGGATAGCTTTAAAATGGAGATATGTAAAGCCATAAATTATAAAATCATAAACGAGCATGTTCGTTTACACCACAAACAGATTTGTTATAGCATGCTGTAACATATCAAAAAAACAAAAAAGATATGAAGAAGATAACTGACATTTTAGGATTGAAAGAAAAAGAATCAGCAGCTGTTGCTGAAAAACTTAATGAGCTGCTGGCTAATTATCAGGTTTATTATCAAAACCTGCGTGGTTTCCACTGGAATATTAAAGGTGAACGCTTTTTTGGCCTCCACGCTAAGTTTGAAGAACTCTATGATGATGCAGTAGAAAAAATTGATGAAATAGCAGAACGCGTCTTAACTTTAGGCTTCACTCCTTTGCATACCTTTGAAGATTACCTGAAAGTTGCTTCACTTAAAGCTGAAAAGGACAAATGCGATGCCGACTCTACCGTTAAGGCAGTTCTAAACAATCTTGAGGCATTGATTAAGCTTGAGCGTCAAATTTTACCTTTGGCTGAAGCAGGTGAAGACGAGGGAACAATTGCCTTAATCACTGATTATATTTCTGAGCAGGAGAAACTGGTTTGGATGCTTACTTCTGTTCTGAAGTAAGCAAGATTGTATATTACCAAAAAGAGGGAGGTCTATAATAACAGACCTCCCTCTTTTTGTATTTTCAATAAAAGCTCTACAAAGCTTGTCTCTACAATAATTGTCGCACTGTCTGAACCACATAAAGCAACTCTTCATCGCTCATGCCCGGAAAGATGGGCAGGCTCACTGTTCCCTGCCAGATTCGCTCTGCATTGGGAAAGTCTGATGGCCTTAAGTCATAGGCCTCTTTATAGTAGCTCATTCTGAACAGAGGCTTATAGTGAACCGAGGTTCCGATTCCCGCCTCTGACATTCGAATAATAAAATCGTTACGCGATATTTTCGCTTTTTCATTAAGCACAATCGGGAAAAGGTGCCAGGCATGTTCCTTAATATCTACATGGCTAATCGGCAAGTCTATTGACTCACAATCAGCAAGCTTATCCAAATAAAAGGCTGCAATCTTAACCCGCTCTTCTTTAAAACCATCTGCCTGTTCTAATTGAGCCAGACCTATGGCGGCATTCACATCAGGCATATTGTATTTATAACCCGGAGCAACTACATCATACTCCCACGAGGGCTTGTCGGAAGTAAACCTGTCCCACACATCGCGGTTAATCCCGTGAAGACGCATTATTTTCACACGTTTATAAAGCTCTTCATCATTGGTTGTCAGCATACCGCCTTCTCCAGTAGTAATAGTCTTATTAGCATAAAAACTAAAACAAGTGATATCTCCAAGACTTCCAACCATCCGCCCCCCGATAGATGCGGGAAATGCATGGGCTGCATCTTCAAGTATCCTAATTCCGTGTTTTTTACAGATATCTATTATAGCATTTCCATCCTCGTTTATCATTTCAGCCGGATGACCACCGAAATGCACAACAATTAGGTATTTCACCTCCGGATGTTTAGCTATCGCATCATTAAGGATGGCCGGAGTAATCAGGGAAGTGCCGTATTCAACATCCAGAAAAACCGGATGGGCATTCATATATCTAATCACCTCAGCCGAAGCCGTAAAAGTCATGGCCGGAACAAAGACCTTGTCGCCGGCCTTCACTCCCAAAGCATCCAGTCCCAGGTGTAAAGCCGCCGTGCAGCTGTTAACGGCACAAGCATAGCCGGCCTCAACCTTACGGGCAAAAAGCTCTTCAAACCTCTGTGCTTTGCCCGCGGTAGTTAGCCATCCGCTTTCAATGACCTCCTTTATATAATCAAACTCATTGCCCTTGCACGACACTCGTGAAAATGGAATTTTAATTTTACTCATGGCTATGGGGAAAATTGCGTTATTACTTTTATCCGAAAATAGTTCTGAAAATAATACGAAGATCGCCGGCAAGGCTGTGATTTTGAACATAACCCTCATAAAGGTCAAGCTTGCGGGGTAATACCTCGTAGCGATAAGTCTTTTCAGGATTGGACGATGCGGCAAGCAGTTCCTCTTCATTTCTGAACTCAAGAGAAGCATTATCAGTGATGCCGGGACGAAGAGAGAGAACACGGCTCCAGCGCTCAGGGTAAACATCAACCCACTTCTGCACTTCAGGACGAGGGCCTACAAGTGACATATCGCCCCTTAACACGTTCCACAGCTGTGGCAACTCATCCAGCTTGGTCCTCCTCAATACCCTGCCTACGGGCGTCACCCTGCGCGAATCACCCGCGTCGAAGCTGCCCTGAGAAGCATCCTTCAGCAGCGTCATAGTACGAAACTTATAAATAAAGAAAGGCCTGCCGTAAAGCCCAACTCTCTTCTGTAAAAAGAAAACCGGAAAACCTGTATCAATCACTACTGCAAAGGCCAGTATCACAAAGAGCGGCGACAGAATAAGGATTCCGCAAAGAGATGATACAAAATCAAATAAACGTTTCATAATCATTTGCTTATGCCCTATATATCTTAGATCTAAGCATAACTCCGTGTGCCTCCTCTTTCCTCTGCGCTCTCCGTGCAAGCCGAATCCCTCAACGAACTGGCCGGAAACATGCGAAGCATCTCAAGGGCGACGCCCTCCACTGTTAACTGATGACTGTTCACTGCTCACTGCTCACTGATAACTGTTGTCAGGTAGTTGAAGAGGCTCTCAATCTGATTGGGCCGGTTAAAGGTCGTTTGAGCCAAACGAATACCATTCCGACGAATTGTTTCATTATCTGCCAGGGCAAATTCTCTTACATTCGCCTCAAGAGCAGCCATATCAGCGGGATGGTTGACCCATCCCAGCTTATTCTCTTTAATAATTCGTGCTCCTTCGCCTTCACCTGAGAATAATACCGGCAGACCTGCAGCCATAGCCTCATAAATTTTAGAGGGCACGGCACCATAAATCATTTTAGTAAGAGGTATAAGCGCAGCATCATACTGCTTAAGCATGGCAGGTATCTCCTCTCTTTGAACCACTCCCTTATATACAATTGCTCTGTCGGGGTTTTTCTCTATGAAATCTATAAGCTCCTGCTTTTCTGCACCGGCACCATAAATATGAAACTGCAAACCCAGGCTTCCAAAATCTATTGACTTGCAAATATTCAGTATCCCTTGTGCCACGCCAAGCAAACCTGCATAAACAATGGCCTTACCCTCAGCAGCTATCCTCACTGCCGGCACAGCTTCAAAACGCTCATAATCAACTCCGTTTCGAAACAGATAGCTATTATTAAAGCCTCTTTCACGAATATAGTCAACTATTTCCTGAGACTGTCCCAGTATTGCTGTCGAGCGTTTATAAACAAAGCGCTCCACCCCTTCTAAAACCTTATACATGCGCCCCCTCGAAATAACGCCCAATTCAAGGGCTGATAAGGGCCATAGGTCTGACACATTGGTAACAAGCTTACTGCCCGTAAGTCGAGCCAGAATCCATGCGGAAATAGCAAGCGTTAGGGGTGGACTTTCTACAATCAGAATATCGGGTCGCTTTTTGCGGCAAAAGCCCAACGACAATAATGACATGGCAGAAAATGAGAGCATGCTGAAAATCCTGGGCATACTACGCTTAGAGTTGGAAGCATAAAGCCAGTATCTTTTTACATCTATCCCGTCACGAAGCTCACGCAGGCTAAACTTTGCCCTGAAGGGCTCAAAAATCCGACCTTCGGGGTAATTTGGCATGGCTGTTACCACTGATACTTCAGCCCCCAGTTGTTTGAGCCCCCGGAGCATCTCGAGGAGGCGACTTTGGGGCGCCCCCATTTCGGGGCGGTAGTACTGGGTAAGGAGAATAATCTTCATCCCTGATTTAGCTAATGAACTTTGACTTAAGACCACAGAAGTCAAGCTCTATCTTATCATCATCAAATTCCGTATCTCTAAAGACCTTATGCTTCACCAGCCAGGCAACGATATCTGCCCGCTTATAGGCTTCTCCGGGACTTGAAAGAGTAAAGGCGCTATGGCTGCTTATATGCGGCTCGCAAATCAAGACCTCGCCCCGGGCTTCGGCCACCACACGAGAGGCAATATATTTGGCAGGCGACTCGCGCAGGTCGTCAATATCAGGCTTAAAGGCAAGACCCATACAGGCAATAATCGGCATTCTGCCTGTTTCAAGCTCAAACTCGAGTGAAGTTTCAATAATCTTTTTGATGCACCACTCTGATTTATAATCATTAATCTCACGAGCCTGCTTAATAACGTGAGCATGCTCGGGATAATCGCTTACGATAAACCAAGGGTCAACAGCAATACAGTGACCTCCCACTCCACAGCCCGGCTGAAGGATATTGACACGTGGGTGCTTGTTGGCAAGTGAAATCAGCTCCCACACGTCAACACCCGCGTTGTCGCATATCATAGACAGCTCATTAGCAAAGGCAATCTGAACATCGCGCGAGGAGTTTTCGACCAGTTTGCACATCTCAGCCGTACGTGCATTTGTGGCGTGTAGCTTTCCTTTTACAAACAGGGAGTAAAAGCTGATAGCCAAATCTGTAGAAGCCTTATCGACTCCTCCAATCACCCGGTCGTTGTGCTCCAGTTCGTAAAGGACCTTACCGGGCAATACACGCTCCGGGCAATAGGCAATATTTATGTAACCCATAAGTTCAGGGCGCTCTTCATATATTATGTCGGCCATCTTCTCGGTGGTGAGGACCGGCGATGTCGATTCAATAATAAAGAGGTCGCCGGGTTTCAGAAGCTTAGAAACCGAACGGGTGGCTTGTTCCACAAAAGAGGTATCCGGCTCATGATTCTGCTTAAAGGGAGTAGGAACAACTATCATATAAACATCAGCCTCCTGCGGAGTCAGGAAGACCTTCAGTTTACCGTTCTCAACCACTTTGCGCACCAAAGCGTCCAGGTCGGGTTCAATAATATGAACTCCTCCGCCGTTAATAGTATCTACCACCTCAGGGTTAATATCACAGCCAAGCACTTCAATTCCCTTTCCTGCAATTGATGCAGCCGTTGGCAGACCAATATATCCCATTCCAACTATGGATATTTTACTAAATTTATTCTCAACCATACTTTTATCTGTTACTATATTTCTTCCTAATAATTTCAACAATCTGTCCTGCCGAAGTGCCATCACCATAGGGATTTTCAGCTGATGCCATACTTTTGTAAAGTTTGGCATCCTCAATCAGAGCCTTGCAGTTTTCAACTATTTTGCGACTATCTGTACCAACAAGCTTAACGGTACCCGCTTTCACCGCCTCCGGCCGCTCAGTTGTATCGCGCATCACAAGTACCGGCTTGCCCAGTCCCGGCGCCTCTTCCTGAATACCGCCACTGTCGGACAGCACAAAGGCGCTCTTACTCATCAGATACACAAAGGGCAAATACTCCAGGGGAGGAATCAGGGAAACATTATCAATACCTTTAAGAAGTTCATTTACCGGCTTTTGCACATTTGGATTAAGGTGAACAGGATAAATGATATGCCATGACGGATAAGCAGCTGCAATTTCCTTTATTGAGTGACATATTCCAAGAAACCCCTGACCGAAATTTTCACGACGATGACCTGTAACCAATATATACTTTCCTTCTTCAGTAATCTTTTTGATATTCGGAATATGCTGCTGAAGTCCTGACAGCACCTTTTCAAGCAGTTCGCCTTCATTATTAAGCTGTGCGACTGCAATTTTCAAGGCATCAATAACAGTATTCCCGGTGATAAAAACGGCCCCGGCAGGCACCTGCTCATTAAGCAGATTATCGGCAGCCCACTTGGTAGGTGAGAAATGAAGGGTGGCTAAACGACCCGTCAGCTGACGGTTCATCTCTTCCGGCCAGGGCGAGTTTCTGTTGTAAGTCCTCAAACCCGCTTCTACATGTCCGACATCAACCTGGCGGTAAAAAGCTGCCAAAGCAGCAGCTGTACTGGTTCCGGTATCTCCGTGTACCAGCACTATATCGGGCTTGAATTCGTCAAGGATAGGTTTCAGCCCTGTCAGGACTGCTGTTGTAATATCAAAAAGATCCTGTCCGGCCTTCATTATGTTGAGATCATACTCCGGAACTATCTCAAACAGCTCCATCACCTGGTCAAGCATCTGCCGGTGCTGACCTGTTACGCACACTCTGGCATCAAACAAAGCGCGGTTCTCCTTCTTTGCAAACTCACGCACCAATGGAGCCATTTTAATGGCTTCAGGGCGGGTTCCAAACACTATCAATACTTTAATCATTTATATTTTGGATTTGATTATTTCTATTCCACATATCTGATAATCATCTCAAGTTCAGGCCTGTCAGTATAGTGAATTATTTCTCCTGCTTCATTAATATCATAATGAATATGCGTGAATGATTGAAACTGACGGCTAAGCTCGTCAACCCTTGCCAGCCATAATTGGCTCTTTGCCGACGCAGTGGCGATGCGACTAAAAACGTCTTCTATGCCCGGCATAAGATTACCCGAAGCATCAGCGAATATACGTCCCTCTTTTCGCCTGTCCAAATCCGCAAAGTAGGTGTGGGCCATGCATACTCCCGAGGAGTTGATGAGCAAATTCAGATTCGATTCCGAAAAAGTATCTATAAAATTGTGCAACTCAACAGTTTGAAAAAACATAAAGTCTCTATCTCCGACGCGGGATTGAAAAAACACCGGCGTAAAGCTTTGCCACCTAGGGCTGTGCTGCTGCTTGAACGACAGGAAAACAATCTTAATAAGTTGCCAAAATAAAAAGCCTATCCCCGGAAGTAATTTCACGACTGCGCCCATAAAGCTGTTCCGATACTTAGATCGCAGCTGAGTTACCAACCTGGTATAACGTTTCCCTGCTTTCTTAGTGCCAAAATAAAGAATATAACTGCGCAAGAGGCTTGCCAGGGAACTCAAATTCGGTCTTGAACGAAATTGCTTCACATAGGCACTGAGCGAAAATGCTTCAGGGTCAATCTGGTTAATCATTCCTGCACCTGAAGTTCCGCAGTCCAGATAGCTCCAAAGCACCGATACACCTGCCGTTTCCATCCACTTCGTCCACTCTTTTTCGGAAATGCCAGAAGTAGAAAAGCGGGAATGATTATAAGGCTGAAAACCGTGGTCAATCCATGTAGTGCAAGCTAAACCTCTATTTGCAAACTGCTCCAAATCCCTTCGCCATTCCTCCTCTTTGGGGCGTGTGCTTTGCGACAAGGAGTGGTAGCAGAGCTCGTGTCCATCATCAATCCAGCGATTCAGCTCCTCGTTGTTGTACTCATACGACGCGTTATAGTCGCGTTTTGAATGATGATACATAAAAAAGCCTTTTGTGACAATGATATCTTTAGATTTGAACAGTTGCCGCTGACGCTCAAGCAAAAGCGGTGAATCGAAATCACAATGGTCGGAGAAGTTTATTATGGCTGAAAATGGAATTTTTGAACGGCTAAATTCAGGAACCAACCCCCTTGTGAAAAGGAAGCTAAAAGTCCTTACGCCTTTTAGCGTAACAAGGGGCGCCCTGAAAGCAGGGCTGTCATCCTGTTTATAATCGAAGAGCGGAGTCAGGAATCTATGAACGATAATCCACTCCAAACGTCTGGGATAACGAGGGTTAAATAGCCATAAACCATCCGTTTGCGCTGCTACTACTTTAATACCCGATTTCAGTATGGCTACCTTTGGCGAAAAATAATTAGCAATGCGTTGCTGCTTTGTGTCCACCCAACTATAATCGTGATTTCGCCATTTTGTCAGAGGGGAACTAAACTCAAACACCAGACTAAACTCAGTCAGGCTAAGCCCCTCACCGAAATCTACCAGATAATCCATTCGCCCCTCACTCTTTCTTTCCCGGACTGAAATGGCGGTTTTGTCGGCTCCCTTTATATTAATTCTGCAACTCTTTATCACTAAAACCAATATTGTTGTATGTTAAATAGATTAATCCACAGATTAACACAAATATCACAGGATAAATCAATTAAGAATTAAGTATGCAACTCTCCACCTCAAGGAAGTTACTTATAAAAAATCGAAGAGATTGTCGTTAAGAAATCCGGACTGTTTGAGCGAAGCGAGTTATCCGGATTTTAGACAAGCAAGTTGATTTTTAGAAAATTCCTTGCAGTGGCGGCCTTTTTTGCTTCTTTTTGCGGCTGAAGGAAAAAAGAAGAAGTAAAAAAAAATAATTGAAATTATTAAAAGCGACGCTCGAAACGTTTAAACTTGCCCATAAGTGTGCGATCCAGCACCTGCTTCCTGACAATTTCTACCTCAGTTCCTTCCTCGAGGGAGTTCATACACAAGCTTCTAAGCTTGCTGATCTCCTGCGCGCTTAGTTCGGCAGGTGAGGAAATATTTATTTCAAAGCGATTAGGCGCCAGCTGCAAAACTTTATACTCCGAGATATCAGGGCAGACCTTGGCAAACTCCTTGAATATGTAGAGAAACAAGGTGTCGCCGGCAACCTTTTTGCCCGACTTAAGAATAGCCATTTCTTCGATTCGGCCCTGAAGCTGAGTCAGAACCTCCACCCCGTCCTCAATTTCTATCGCTGCCATATCGCCAATATCATAACGCAGCAGCGGAGTGCCCCTGTTAAACAAAGGAGTAAGAACCACCTTCCCTATCGTTCCGGGTGCACAAGGGCGGTTGTTGTCATCAAGTATTTCCGTGTACATCAATTCGTGCGATAAGCGCCAACGGTTATTTCGGCCAAAGCCAATATGCCCGGCTTCGGATGCGCCATATTCGTTGTAAACAGGAAGGCCAAATACCTCTTCTATAAGCTTCTGCTCTTCAAGCGAGCACATCTCGGAGGTTACAATACACAGCTTAAGCAGCGGTGACAAATCTTTCAATCTCAATCCCTTGCCGGCCAAAAACTTAGCAAAGGTCACAATAGGATAGGCATAGCCATAAATATAGACGAACTTCTTCTTGCTGAACATAGAAAGCCAGCGCTCCATATTAGCATCTGAGAGATCAACCGTATTGAAACGGATGCGGTGCGACAGCATGTCCTTGATTTTCTCGACAATCCTTGAATGCAGCGAAAATGGAGTACCGTAAAATCTGGCCTGCAAATCATTAAAGGACACCCCGGCAGATTTATACCTATCCTCAAGCATCCGCCAGGTAAGCGCATGGCTCATAGTATCAATAGCGTAATCAAAAGGCTTACCTGTAGATCCTGATGTGTTGCGATAATAGTAGCGCTCTGAGCGCATAGTGTCGGGGATGCGGGCAATAGCATGCTCTCTGATAATGCTTTTATTTATAGGGGGTATATCTTCCCATCTCTTGGGATGGCTTCCTACAAATTTTCGATAGTTGCGATTATTCTGATAGTGAAATTCAAAAGCTTCCCATTTTCGCTTCTCAATCCATTGCGGGTTCTTCACACCTTCCTTGTATTCGGCGAATAGGCTACCCGCCTCCTTTACCGGAAAGCCGCTGAGTTTTAATATGCTAAAAAAATCCATTAAAATTTCCAGTTATACTGTTCAAACAGCCCTAAAGACCTTTCAATAATTGATTCCACCCTAAAGGGCACAGCCACTTTCTGTATCCCCTCGCTAAGCTTTTGCGCGAGCCTGTCGTCCTTTATTAATCTTCTGATTTCCGCCTTCAAGCCCTCCACACTATGAGCTTCAACAAAAACAGCACTCTCGTTGTGAGTGAAATATTCCGGCAAGGCGTTAAAGCGACTTATTACAATTGGGATACCTGCCATTCCGGCTTCAACCAATATGCCCGGGAGACCCTCACCGGGATGAAAAGTTGGCAAAGCCAAAAAATGGTAGGAGCTCAAAAGAGCTTGAACCACGTTGGGTTCAACTATTCCTTTATAAGTAATTTTCCCTTGCGACATCTGAGCCATCTCACTCAGCTCCTCTTTATAATCGCTATCGACAGGACCGTAAATATCAAGCGAAATATCTTCTCCCTCCCTATTCAATTCAATAATAGCCTGCATCAAAACCAGTATTCCTTTTGTTTCAGTCACGCGCGAGACAAAAACACATTTATTGCGCTTAGAATTATCAAGTATCCATCTGCTGCCATCGTCCCTGCGAGGGTTGTAAACCAATTCCACATTGTTAAGTCCGGCAGCTTCAAGTCCCTTCTTCAAAGCCACAGATTCTGCAAAAACGCCGTCAAGGCGGTTAAGCATCTTCACAAAAATCCTTCGATGCAGGCCGCTCATATATTCCCTCAACTGCAGATCAAAAGAACCGCCCACGACGTAGAGAACGGCTTTAATCTTTGAAAACAGGCTAAAAAACCAAAAAATGGGAATAATATAAAGGCGGCCATTACGGTTAAGTGAAAAGATAATCTGATGAGAAGAGGCAATTTTGCCTACAAGTTTGATATAGCTAAGCACAGGAAGTCCCTTTCGGGTAATGGTGTCGAACCAGTAAATATTACTGATACCGACCTTAGTAAAACCTTCCTTCAGGTAGTTGTTTTTTATCCCATCACCGTTATAGGGCGGCGCAAAGGGCCCTACGAACAGAGTTTTACACTTTCCTCTTCCCATTAATTGAATTATAGACGGTAAGGATTTTTCTTATAGCCTCATCTTTGGAGAAGTATTCGCCTACACGCTTTTTGAAGGCTTCTGCTTTAGTCCTTGCCTCTTCAGGGTTTGCCAGAACCTTTAAAATAGCCTCGGCCAGCGCTGTGGAGTCAGCTGCCGGAACCAGTTCTCCGCATCTGCCCCGGTCTAGCACAAAGGAGCAATCGCCCACATCAGTACAAACCACAGGCAGCTCAGTCATTCCATACTCCAGAAGTGACACCGGCAATCCTTCCGAAAGAGAAGAAAGAACGCCCACATCACAGCTTCTAAGTATCTGCGATACGTCATTTCTCGAACCTAAAATAAAGACGCGACCGTCCAAAGCATCCTCGTTATCCACGCGGGTTTTGATATGCTTGTAGTAAGCATCGTTGAAATGGCCGCCAACGAGGTAGAGGCGAGCCATCGCGCGTTTCTTCACAATCAGAGTAAAGGCATCGAGCAGGTTATCATGGTCTTTCTGTGGACGCAGGTTGGCAAGGCATACCAATTTTGGCTTAGACTCAGGATCAGGAATTGAGGTCTTCCCATTAGCCTCCTCCTTCAAGTCCCCAAAGTTTGCCAAAAAAGACAGCTTGCTCTTGTCCACCTTAAGCTTATTAACAGCATAAGTAAAAAGCTTGTCATTAACGACAAATATGTGATCTGTAAAGCGAGAGGCCACCTTAAGAGGAGGAGAAAAACGAAAATCAAGGTTCTCGCTGAAGCCGAAATGGTCGTGCCATACCAGTCTTACTTCCCGGCAGGAAATTTTTAATAAACATGCCCAGAAGAGAGATGACGAGTGGGCGTGGATGATATCTATTTTATTGTTAAGCACATACTTTCTCAGCCTGATAAAAGACGGCAAATCAAGGAAATGTCGTTTATGGGCCTGATAAAATTTCACTTCGGGAGCAATAAACTCTTCAAGTGGCCCCCCACCGCGGGTTGCACAAAGGTGGCTTTCAATGCCGGCTTCTGCAAGTCCGTTCGCGATATTCACCGCCATCCGCTCTGCACCCGCCGCAATAAGCGAGTCTATCATGGCCATTACCCGCATATTCAACTCCTTATATACTTAATAATTTCTCTTTCGAAATTCTCCAAATCATAGAGCCTTGACCAAGTCATGGCCTCACTGCATTTTGCCTTATAAAGCTGAGGATTAGCTACAAGCTGTGAAATAGCATCAGCCACCCGTGCGGCCTCGGGTTCTACAATAAGTCCACGACTATCCCCGCCCAACATCTGACTGACACATGAAACATTTGTGGTAATAGGCAAACAGCCCCACCACATGGCCTCGGCAACCACCTTGGGCCATCCTTCTGTCATCGACAAAAACACTAAAAAATGAGCCCTCTTAAAAAAAGTCTCCACCTTGTCGGGGCTCTGTTTTCCCCAAATATGCACATAGCTGCTAAGCTGGTTTTCATCAATATAGCTTTGCAAAACAGACCTTTGATCGCCGTCGCCAAACATGTCGAGGGAAGCATCATATCCTTTCTCCCTAAGAAACTGAAGCGATTTAACACAATCCAGGGGACGCTTATTTGAAGTCAGAGTACCCACAAAAATCAATTTAAGAGGAGCATCTTTGCTAATCTCGCGAATTTCGGTATCGACGGCATTTGCCCTTGAATAGGAAGCTGTAAAAAACGGCACTATATTAGGGTTCTTTTCGTGCCAATCACCATAAACCAAAACTGTTGCATTGCGCGTAAGACGACCCTTGCGCAGAATATTCTGCTGCAAGCGGTAGCTGTAACTTTGGCTGCTTGAGGGATCCCAATTGTTGGCATATTTCACAGTCTTAACTTTCCCGGGAAAGAAAATCTGCACCACAAGAGCCAGCAAACCTATATTGGAAGGACAGCGCAAATGAATATGATTAGCCCATATCATAGCTGCGATTAGTTGATAAAGCACAACCGGAATCTTAAAGGCCGAAGCAAGAGCAGTCCACAAGGTTCTGAAATCGAGAAAGGGAACTGCTGTCAACCTTAGCTTATCATGCTGATAATAAGCCTCGAGCGCATCGGGCGCCTGCTTGCTTACAGGAGCTACTATCCTTACTTCGTCAACATACTTGAGCCATAAATTCATTTCGCGCACGTAGGGCGTGTATCCGGCATAGCGATTTCCGCTTCGTTTATGAATAACCGGCGAAACTATAAGAAACCTGATCATTTGCTGGCGCCTCTATTAATTTTTTCCAGGCTCATAATTCGCATAAATGCTGCCCCAAAGATAACACCGGGTAGGGCAAGACGCATGGCAGCATGAAACATTGTAAACATACTCAGGAGATAAAATGCCACCATAAAACAGCGTGTTAATGAATCTTTCTCCTTAAAGAAAAAATGCAAAGGCAAGACAATCATTCCTACAAGCATAAAAATTATCCCAAGAATGCCATGCTCCGACATCAAACGTGCAAACTCGGTATGAGCCGCAGCAAATTGGCCATAATATCTTGCTCTGTACTGCTCTCCCATTCCATATCCTACACCAAAGCCCGGATACTGCAGAAAAATCTTAAAATCAGCTTTCATTATCTCATCCCTCCCCGTCAGTATGTTCTTGTCACCTGTCTTCTGGCCTGTAAGAGCCTCAGTGGTATTAAGACCCTGGTAGCGGTATAGCAGAAAATTGTTTGTTATAGTGTTTGCTACAATAAAAACTCCCACAAAGAAGGCCAGGCTTAACACTATATAAGGCAGAGACTTACGCAGCTGCCTCCGGAAGCCGTGAGAGCTAAAGAAAAGCACAGCTACTGCACCCAGAAGGGCGAGCATGCTTCCCATTACCCCGCCACGCGAAAAGGTGAGCAAGGCGCGCAAGACCAAATAGAAGAGCATAACCCAGTCAAGCCAGTTAAATGGCGTTATCTTATCGCCGTTTATTCTGTATAGGAGTACAAGCAAAATAAACCATCCAAGCATTGTCGAGACCTGGTTGGGACCAAAGCCTCCCGCTGCGGCAGAACTCGACTGCACGCTGGTAAAAACAAGAGTAGAAACATTAGCCACAACACTCAATCCGGCAATTATCGTGAATGCAGGCAGAAAGGCCCACCTGAGGTGCCTGAAATAGTCTTCACGTATTACTATGCGCTTGTAAAAATATAGTCCGGCAGCCACCAAACTCAGTGGTCCTGAAATATTAAACATTATCATATTATTGAGACGCTCAGGATTAGGATGCTCAGTGAGAAAAATTGCAGGTATAAGCAAGCCAAGCAAAAACAGGAAGATCCAGGGAATGCCTCTTCTGGGGCCCACAAACAAGCCAAAAACCAACAGGATGATACAGGAATATTTACCCAGCTCCCAGGAGAAAGGTGCTCCTGCCA
>ENA-UOOK01000107-UOOK01000107.1-fermentation-metagenome-genome-assembly--contig:-NODE-107-length-90905-cov-4.863985_pt1 | contig 90905 bp, 67 predicted proteins | sample MGYA00245777_ERZ724023 | MGnify/ENA primary metagenome ERZ724023 (study PRJEB28704, sample SAMN03018312) | fermentation metagenome | biome: anthropogenic terrestrial biome; feature: soil; material...
ACTATACCGTTGAGAACAGCCACACCAAACAGCGCAATAAAGCCAACGCCAGCAGAGATACTAAACGGCATACCCCTTACCCACAGCGCCACTATTCCGCCCACTATTGCAAGCGGTATCGCAGAGAAAATGATTAAAGTCTCTTTGATTGAATTAAAAGCAAAAACCAGCAAAAGGAAAATGAGAGCCAGTGAAATTGGAATTACCACCGCCAGTCGGTTAGACGCATTCTGCAGATTCTCATATTGACCACCATATTCCAGATAATAACCCGGTTGTAAATTAAGGTTATTATTCAAAGTACTTTGAATATCCTTAACCACCGACTGCAAGTCCCTGTTTCTCACGTTAACACTTACCACTATTCGTCGCCTTGTGTTATCACGCGAAATTTTTGCAGGTCCCGCCGAATATTCAATGTCAGCCAGTTCGCTCAATCTAACCTGTTTTCCATCAGGCAAGTTAACATACATCTGTCGAATATTTTCAATATCCTGCCGATAGTTTTCATGAAACCTCACCACCAGGTCGAACCCTTTTTCAGCCTCATAAATCTTTCCAGCAGTTTCTCCTCCGAAAGCCATTGTCAGGTATCTGTTCAAGTCAGAGATAGCAGCACCATAATACGCTATTTTTTGGCGATTATACGTAACCCTCATTTGCGGCAGTCCCACTGTTTTTTCAACAATCACATCCGCCGCACCAGGTATATTACTTATCAGCGAACTTATTTCCTCCGCTTTTAGCGCAAGATAATCTAAATCCTCGCCAAACACCTTTACCGCGATATCAGAGCGAACACCCGTCACCAGTTCATTGAAACGCATCTCGATTGGCTGTGTAAATTCCAGTTCCATACCCGGGAATACCGACAGCGCCTCTTTGAATTTATCCGCAAGTTCATCCTTACTTTTTGCATGCACCCATTTTTTAGGAGGATGCAATCTTATGATCATGTCGATCTCCTCCATTGACATTGGATCCGTAGGCACCTCCGCCGCCCCAATTCGGCTTACAATCTGATCCACCTCATCTTTAAAGTTAGTAAGCAGAACCTGTTCCATTTTAGTAGTCGTTTCGATTGTTTTAGCCAGTGACGTACCCGTTTTCAGCACCGGTTGAATTACAAAATCCCCCTCGTTGAGCGTAGGAGTGAATTCCGCTCCCAGTCGCGGTGCTATGATCACCCCCAAGAGCAGTAGAACCAAAGAAGCCCCAGCGATAATTTTTTTATGATTCCACGACCATTCGATAGCCGGTTTATAAGTTTTTATTGCAAGCCTCATCAATTTAGAAGAATGCGATTTTTTATTCTTTTTAGGTGTTAAAAAAATTGACGAAGCCACCGGCAGCCATGTCATTCCAAATATTGAAGCCCCGATAACCGCGAAACAGAAAGTCGCCGCCATTGGTCGGAACATTTTCCCTTCGACCCCAATAAGCGTAAGAATAGGAATAAACACAATGATAATGATCAATTGACCAAATATCGCAGAGTTCATCATGTTCGCAGCCCCCTCTATAGCAATTTTATCCATCTGTATTTTCCGTACCCCAGGTTGCAGTTGGTTTAAGATATTAGAGTTCAATGAAAAGAGCAACGTTATGAACTCCGCGATTATTACCCCACCATCGATAATAATACCAAAGTCCAGCGCGCCCAAGCTCATCAGATTAGCATCCACCCCAAATAAATACATCATTCCAAAAGTAAAGAAGAGAGACAAAGGAATGATAGAAGCGATTACCAGAGCCATTCTTACATCACCCAAGATAAGAATCACCACCAAGATAACGATTAGAATACCAATGATAAGATTTTCAAAGATAGTAGTAGTGGTACGTCCGATCAGTTCACTCCGGTCGATAACAGGATTGATGAATACCCCTTCCGGGAGTGATTTCTGTATTTCATTGACACGATTTTTCACATCATTTATCACTTGAGAGGAATTGGCATCCTTGAGCATCATGACCTGTCCCATGACCTTTTCGCCCTCACCATTTGCCGTTATCGCACCAAATCTGTTAGCATGTCCAAACTGAACCGAAGCAACATCCCCAATTAATATTGGAATACCCTTTACATTTTTAACAACAATATTTCGAATATCCCCGAGGTTTTTTATGTTACCATCGCCCCGGATAAAGTAACTCTGATTACTCTTTTCGATGTATGAACCACCCGTTATTCCATTATTATTTTTCAAGGCCTCAAACACCTCTATCAGTGTAATACCGTGGCTTTGCAGTTCCTCCGGATTTATTGCCACTTCATATTGTTTAAGATATCCACCCCAGGTATTTACCTCCACAACCCCGTTAATACCAGACAGTTGTCGTTTCACGATCCAGTCCTGTATTGTACGCAGTTCCGTAATAGAGTATTTATCTTTATATTCCCGTTTTACATCTAAAGTATATTGATATATTTCACCTAAGCCCGTTGTTATTGGTCCCATTGAAGGAGTTCCCATTCCTTCCGGAATATTTTCCTGCGCCTCGATTATTTTTTCAGAGATAAGCTGTCTTGGCAAGTACGTCCCCAGTTTTTCATCAAAAATAATAGTAACCACTGAGAGACCGAATTTTGATACAGAGCGAATTTCTTTTACCCCAGGCAGATTTGCCATTGCCAATTCCACAGGCATTGTGATGTACTGTTCAATGTCCTGTGTAGAAAGGTTAGTAGAAGTAGTAATTATTTGTACCTGATTGTTTGTTATGTCCGGTACAGCACCCACAGACAATTGGCTTGCCCCATAGATACCAAAAACCAGAATAGTTATGGTAAACAGGATAACAATTAATTTATGTTTAACACTGAATTCTATTATCTTTTTCATGTATTACTTATTAGAATTCCTATATATTTAATTGCTCTTCAAATATATAAAAAAATTGAATCTAATAAGTAATGAATGAAATAATTATAATATTTTTACTGATCAAGCACTTTCCGCAACCAGTCCTTTGCTTGCTTCGATAATCATATCCGCGGTTTTTTCTATACCAAAATAAGACGTATCCACAGTCATGTCATATATATTGAGGTCCGCCCATTCCCGGCCAGTATAGTATTTGCAATAATTAGTACGCTCCTTATCTTTTTTGCTCATCATTTTCTCCGCATCTTTCGGTAATATATTATAATTTTCTATTACCCTTTTCTTCCGGAAATTTTTGTCGGCATGAACAAAAACATTGAAGCAGTTTTTATGTCCCTTCAGGATATAATCAGCAGCACGACCCACGATCACACAAGACTGTTTAGTCGCTATGTCCCGAATTACACGTGTCTGAGCCATAAAAAGCAAGTCGTTAGGTGGAATCGCCTCATTCACATACGCATAATTCTGTTTATAAAGTTGATACAGTAATGAATTAGGAAGTTTCTGTTCATGTTCTTTCACGAACTCTTTTGTAAAACCACTTTCCGCAGCTGTAATATCAATCAGTTCACTATCATAGAAAGCGATGCCCAGTTTTTTAGCAATCAGATCACCTACAGCATGTCCACCGCTACCATATTGACGAGAAATTGTAATAACAAAGTTATCAGTCTTTGTATAAGGCTCCGCTACAAACACCACAGGTTTTTCCGTACCCAGCAATCTATCCACGAACAATATCCTTTTCTGATATATCTGAACCACAAGACCTACAGTCATCGCGTTAATAATTGTACCTTCGCGTATACCCTCAAGGCTACCATGAAAGATTAGTACACAAGCCGAAGCAATGACCACGAAAACAGTGTCAGTAGATATTTTTGTATTCCCAAAATTCATTTTAAATGTGTCAGACATTACCGTTATAAAACCCTCACCCGGCAGATAACCCACATCCGCCTTCAGCTCCAAGAAGATACCTAAAGCCAGAAATAACACACTGATGACCACTAAAAGAAGTCGCACCACATAAATCTCCGGATTCAACCAAGCTGTGAGATACAGATTCAAGTCGATAAAAAGGCCATAAAGCAAAGCATAAGGAATTTGTAAAAGCTGTTGAAAACCAAATTTCTTTTTCAGAATAAGGACTTGAGTAAGAATAAGAACAGAGTTCAAAAAAACTGTGAATGTTCCAACCGTGATTCCAGGTATAATTAAGTTTAGTACGAAAGGTATTGATGATACCGGTGTAGTTCCCAAATCTGATCTTATTGATAACGCAATTCCCAACGAAATAAAATATACTCCGGTAATAAAGAGTAATAATCGGAGTTTGATTTTTTCTTTTCTCATATTAATTAATTAAATACACGAATCTATCATGAAAATAAGCTCGCGCCCATCTTCATAATAAATGATAACCTATTTTTTTTAAAATTCTGATTTGACAGCAAAGATAGCAAAAATTTCTTTATAAAGTCTTTGAATATTGGGCTTTATTCTGTATCTTTGTTATTATATCACTCAGTATAGAGTGAGTTTGTTTTTACCTTAAATCAGTCGAAAACTAATCATGAAATGTTGTAAAATGAAAATGAGTTTATGAAGTATAAATTATTTTTTATATTGATCTGTTCTTATATTCAATTGGGAGCGCTCTATTCTCAAAATATTACAGGAACCGTTATAAACGAACAAAACCAACCAATTGAATTTGCCAATGTTGTACTATGTTTATTACCCGACAGTTCATTGATTGCAGGAACAGTGACCGACAGTACCGGTCGTTTCTCGTTACAATCCAAACATTTGGCAGAAGAAACCTATATGCAAATATCTTTTATAGGTTACCAGACACAAACCATTGCTACTACGCCACAACAATCCATTGTACTTAAGGCAGAGACTACCGAATTAGGAGAAGTAGTTGTTAAAAGCAATTTACCCGTAATCCGTATTAAGAACGATGCATTGGTTACCACCGTAGAAAATTCGATATTAAGCAAAGCCGGAACCGGTAATGATGTTTTGAAAAGGCTACCTTCACTATCCGGAGATAACGGAGCTTATACAGTCTTCGGCAAAGGAGAAGCCAAGATCTACATCAACAATAGAGAAATGCGAGATGTTACAGAGTTAGACAACCTCAATTCCGCCGATATACGCGATGTAGAAATCATCAATAATCCCGGTGCCAGATACGATGCATCCGTAAAAGCCGTGATACGCATTAACACAATAAGGAAAGTCGGCGATGGATTTAGCTTTGATGTCCGATCGACCTACAATCAGTCGCAGAACACAGATTTATATGAACAACTCAATGTGAACTATCGCAAAAACGGATGGGATATTTTTGGAACAGCTTCTTATAGCAAAGACAAGTGGTTTCAAGAGAGCAAGATGTGGCAAAAGACATATGTAGATACCCTTTGGACACAAGACAACACTTTTTTTGCCGAAGGCACATCTAAAGCGTTGACAGGAATTGCAGGTATAAATTATGAAATCACCCCCAAGCATTACGCAGGAATAAAATACACTGTTTCAGCCTATCCGAATGATAAATCAGTCACAAATATGAACAGCACCGTACTTGCAGACGGAGCGTTGTATGACAAATGGTCCAGTCATGAAGTCACCCAATACAACAATGAACCAGCACACAGGTTTAATGCCTATTACAATGGCGATTTCGGCAAATTGAAAGTCGATTTCAACACCGATTTTTATGAAAGCAAGCAATCGCAAAGCACTTTTGTCACTGAAACAAGTCAGGAGTATGAAAACCGCACTGTCAATTCAGCGAACAATGTCAGCAACCGGTTGATTGCCTCTAAGCTGGTACTTACATATCCCGTTTTTATTGGTAATCTATCTTTCGGCAGTGAATATACCAATACCCATCGTATTGATGATTATTTAAATATAGAACAATATGTACCATCTTCCAATACCACCATTCACGAGCAGAACAATGCCTTTTTTGCCGAATATTCATTAATGGTACCCATTGGTCAGCTCGGCGCCGGACTTCGTTATGAGAATGTCCGTTCAGACTATTTCAACAACGATTTAAAAGTAGAAGACCAAAGTCGCCAGTACGGTCAGTGGTTTCCCAATATATCTTACGGCACTCAAATAAAAGATGTGAGCATTCAGTTAAGTTACACAGCAAAAACCAGGCGTCCCACATACAGGCAATTGAGCAGTAATGTGTTTTACGGCAATCGTTTTACGTTACAAACCGGAAATCCCTATTTGATGCCAGCTATTAATCACGATATCACTTTGGTAGGAGTATGGAAGTTTGTTCAAGTAATGATGAGTTATAAAAATGAGAAAGACGCCATTATTTATTGGACCGAGCAGATGGAAGAAAACCCAGCAGTATCAGTAGTCGGTTATCGTAATTTAGAAAAGCTACCAAGTTTAACAGCTTTTGTGACCCTTTCACCTAAATTCGGTATTTGGTCGCCCCAGTTAAGCGGTGGAGTTATCAAGCAGTGGTTAACCATTATGAGTAATAATACCCCATTAACATTAAATAAACCCTTACCGATAGTAAACTTAAATAATTCGTTCAGACTACCCAAAGGATTTGATTTTACGATTGATGCCAATTTTCAAGGAAAAGGCAATTACCAGAATGTCTATTTAACAGACAACCTAATTGTGGTAAATTTGGGCATTACCAAATCATTTATCGACGATCGTCTTCGTATTGAGTTAAAAGGCAAAGATTTGTTTAACGAAAGGAGAGATGGCAATTTGCTATACAACAGTCGCATGAATTTGTGGCAACGCAACCGTTATGACAATCGCGAGTTTGAGCTGACCGTTCGTTATCGCTTCAATGCCGCACGCAGTAAATATAAAGGAACCGGAGCAGGGGAGAGTGAGATTGGACGATTTTAGAAGATGAAAATTATATTCAAGTTAATCAACATAATAAACTAATAAATACTAAAATTTAGAGAAATGAAAAAAATGTTATTGTTAATCGTATGTATGGGATTTATGCTACCATATATAAACGCACAAGCGAAAGTTATTGAATTATCTTCGCCGAACGGAAAGCTTAATTTATCGCTGCAAATTTCCGACAAAATTGCATATTCGATAAAAGTCCAGGATAAAGTGCTATTAGACAATTGTTTGTTGCAGCTTCAGTTAAGAGATCAGACATTAGGTGAAAATCCGAAAATTGTTTCTCAAAAGCGTAAAACCATTACCGAGACTATCAAGCCAGTGGTACCATTGAAGTATTCATCGATTAATAATCAGTATAATCAGCTGATTATTAATTTCAAGGGCAACTATGCCGTTGAGTTTAGAGCATTTGATGGAGGAATAGCCTATCGTTTTATTTCACGAATGAAAGATGATATAGAAGTGATAGGAGAGAATTTCAGCATTTCTTTTCCCGAAAATTATTCCGCATACACCCAACAACCGAATGGTTTTAAAACTTCTTATGAAGATCCCTACACCAAAGTTGAGACCAATCTTTGGAAACAATCGGACAAGATGTCGACTCTTCCCGTATTGATTAATACATCAACGGGTTATAAAATATTAATTTCAGAGACAGACTTAACCGATTATCCAGGTATGTTTTTGAAAGGCAGTGGAGAGAATGGCATGTATGCTGTTTTTCCCAAGGCCCCTTTAAAATTTGGAGAAGATGGCGATAGAAGTCTGAAAATTTTAGAAGAAGCAGATTATATTGCAAAAACACGTGGAGACAGAACCTTTCCCTGGCGTTATTTTATTATTGCAGAGAATGATGCAAAGTTAGTAGAAAGCACCTTGCCTGTCCAACTCGCTCCCGCGTCAAATATTGTTGATCCCTCGTGGATTAAACCCGGTCAGGTAAGTTGGGAATGGTGGAATGATGCATCCCCTTATGGCGATGATGTAAATTTTGTATCCGGTTATAATTTGGAAACCTATAAATATTATATTGATTTTGCCGCTAAGCAAGGAATACCATATATATTAATGGATGAAGGATGGGCAAAAAGTACCCGTGATCCTTATACCCCAAATCCAAAAGTAAATGTACATGAATTGATTCGTTATGGGAAAGAAAAAAATGTAGGCGTAATCCTTTGGCTAACCTGGTTAACAGTCGAAAATAATTTCGATTTATTTGAAACTTTCAAAAAATGGGGCGTTGCCGGTGTGAAAATAGATTTCATGGATCGCAGCGACCAATGGATGGTAAATTATTATGAACGAGTTGCAAAAGAAGCAGCAAAGAATGAATTACTAATTGATTTTCACGGCTCATTCAAACCGTCCGGATTAGAGCAAAGGTATCCAAATGTACTTTCTTATGAAGGTGTACGAGGAATGGAGCAAATGGGAGGAGCTACACCCAACAATAGTTTATTATTTCCTTTTATAAGAAATATTGCAGGTCCAATGGATTATACACCCGGTGCCATGATCAGCATGCAACCCGAAGTTTATAGTTCACGACGTCCAAATTCCGCAAGTATCGGCACACGAGCCTATCAGTTAGCCCTATATGTCGTTTTTGAGAGTGGAATTCAAATGTTGGCAGATAATCCCACAATGTATTACCGTAATCAAGATTGTACAGATTTTATCACGAAGGTACCAACGACCTGGGACGAAACAAAAGTACTTGAAGCCAAAGTCGGCGAATATATTGTAGTAGCCAAACGAAAAGGAGAAAAATGGTTTATTGGAGCAATAACCAATGGTAAAGAATCAGAAAGGACTTTTACGTTGAATATGGATTTTTTGAAAGTCGGCAAAACATACGATATGATTTCATTTGAAGACGGCATTAATGCAGGGAGACAAGCCATGGATTATCGCAAGAAAATTTCTCGTGTCACTTTAAAAGATCCCCTACAAATTAAATTAGTGAAGAATGGCGGATGGGCAGCGATACTGCAATAATTGTTAGATTGTAATAATAATTTATTAATTTTGCTGTTCAATAAAAAAATCACTATTAACTCAATTATAATGAATAAAGAAAAGAAATTCATACTACCTGAAAAGGAAATTCCTACACAATGGTATAACATTATGGCTGACATGAAAAATAAGCCAAAACCGTTATTGAATCCTGCAACACGACAAGCAATTAAACCAGAAGATTTATATCCGGTTTTTAACGAAGAATGCAGCAAACAGGAATTGAATACAACAGATGTGTGGATTGATATTCCCGAAGAAGTTAGAGATAAATATAAGATTTACAGATCGACACCAATGGTTAGAGCTTATGAATTAGAAAAAGCTTTAGATACACCAGCACATATTTATTTTAAGAATGAAAGTGTTAGTCCTGTAGGATCTCATAAATTAAATTCCGCTTTGGCTCAAGCCTATTATTGTAAGAAACAAGGAATTACCAATATAACTACTGAGACTGGAGCCGGACAGTGGGGTACAGCTCTATCTTTTGCTGCAAAGGCATTTGGCTTGGAATTAGCTGTTTATATGGTAAAAATCAGTTTTGAACAAAAGCCATATCGTCGTTCATTGATGCAAGCTTGGGGAGCTCATGTTATTGCATCGCCAAGTATGTCCACAAAAGCCGGCAGGAAAATACTGACTGAAAATCCTAAATATCAGGGAAGTTTGGGTACAGCTATTTCAGAGGCAATTGAGCTTGCATTACAAACCACCAATTGTAAATATACTTTAGGTAGTGTATTAAACCATGTTGCATTACACCAAACAGTGATTGGTTTGGAAGCTGAAAAACAAATGGAAATGGCAGATGATTATCCAGATGTTGTTATTGGTTGTTTTGGTGGAGGTTCAAATTTTTCTGGAATTTCTTTTCCTTTTATGCGTCATAAGATCAATGGAGATAATAATACCCGATTTGTTGCCGCAGAGCCATCATCATGTCCCAAATTGACACGTGGAGTATTTCAATATGATTTTGGTGATGAAGCCGGTTATACGCCATTATTTCCTATGTATACACTTGGCCATCAATTTCAGCCAGCTCATATTCATGCAGGAGGTTTACGTTATCATGGTGCAGGTCAGATTGTGAGTCAGCTTATGAATGACAACTTAATGGAAGCGATGGATATTCCTCAGTTAGAGTCATTTGACGCAGGTATTTTATTTGCACAGACAGAAGGTATTTTGCCAGCTCCTGAATCAAATCATGCCATTGCTGCAGCTATCCGCGAAGCAAAAAAAGCAAAAGAAGAAGGAACTAAAAAAACTATTTTGTTCAATTTATCGGGACATGGATTTGTTGATATGACAGCTTATGATCAATATTTGTCGGGTGATTTAACAAATTATTTTTTGTCGGATAATGATATAACTAAAACTACAGATTTGCTTGAGAAAATCATTTAATAGAGTTATAAAAGTGAAAATAAAACAATTACTACTTTCTTTTATGCTATTTGGATATGCAGCTTTTTCGTTCTCCAGTGAAACAGATTCTACTGCATATCCCAGTTTCAAGTTTGACGGAACCTTAAAAAATAAATTCGAGTATGTTCCTGAAGTTGGCACATCACGTTTTTCGGTAAGGAATTCGCGATTGGGTGTATCCGGGAAAATATTTCCTATGGTAGACTATAGAGCTCAAGTCGAGTTGAGCAGTGAAGGCAAGTTTCAAGTTCTTGATTTAAGCGGTTCAATTAAGCCTTATGAAGGATTATCTTTTACTCTTGGTCAGACCAGTATTCCAATTTATAATTCATACACGACCAATCCAGGTACCATGATGTTTGCCAACAGAACATTTTTGGCAAAATATTATGGTGGTACTCGTGATATTGGATTTCTCACTAAATATGATTTTGATGCATTGCAAATTCCAATGAGTGCTGAATTCGGGATTTTTAATAGTAACGTTATTAATAGTCCCACTTGGCGCGATAAGCTATCTTACGCAGCTCGTATCAGTTTTGGAGACATGAAAGGATTTAGGTCGACTTTTAAAGTATATGATTATCCTAACTCACCTGAAATACACCATTTCATGTACGGTGCCGACTTAAGATATGAAGGCAAAAATTGGAAAGTTGAAACTGAAGCAATGAAAAGAGATGATAAAGTGAATAATGATAAAGATCTTTTTGCATATTATCTTCAAGGAGCGTATAGCTTTAAGCTAAAAGAAAATTACCTGTTTAAAAATATTATGCCAGCGGTGCGTTATGATTTTATCGATCAAATTGCCGACAATAAGATAGATGTCAGTCGCCTCACATTTGGATTAGGTTTTGGATTAGGTAAAAAAGCATTCAGTTCGCTTCTGCGTATTGATTACGAGTGGTATTTTAAAAACAATCAACTCGATTTTTTGAATCAGTATGAGGAGATGGATGCCGATAAATTAACAGTTGAATTGGTGTACATATTTTGAATCATTCTAAATAATGTATATATTTGCCAAATATAAATGAATTCTGAAAGTATCATTTAGTTAGTATGAAACAGAACATATCAATATTTTTTCTACTTATAATGCTGGTGGTTGGTGTTCAACCTACACTTGCCATGCATTTTTGTGGAAACGATTTGCATTCTGTAAGTGTTTTGAATGAGACACTTAATAATTCATGCTGTACAAATGATACTTCCACGAATTCGAATAACGATGAAGCTTGTGAATTGGAGCATGATGCCTGCTGCGATACACAAAATGTTGAATTATCCACTGATAGTTTTGACAAACAGTTAACTATTTCTGTTTCATCACCCACGATTGATAAAGTATGGGTTGGTTTCACTCAAAAACTCAACCAGGATATTCATGGAAATGAACTTGTTAAACAACGTTTTTTTCCTGAAATAGGAATCTTTAAGCAAAATATTAACCTTCTGACTTTTATCTGTATTTATAGAATTTGATTTTACAGGTCAATAAGAAACCTTATTGACAATTAAACTGTTATATCATTTTATTGTGATATAACTTGTTGTTTATGTATCTGTAAATTTAAATAACAATACAAATAAAAGTTACTACTGTGATCAATAAAATAATTAAATACTTTCTTGAGAACAGATTGATTACAATCATGTTACTCATAGCCGTAATCTTATTAGGAGTAGTTACGGCACCCTTTAACTGGAAAGAAACGTTTTTGCCAAGAAACCCTATTCCAGTAGATGCCATTCCAGATATTGGTGATAATCAGCAAATTGTTGCCACAGAATGGATGGGACGATCTCCCAAAGACATTCAAGAGCAAGTTACTTACCCATTGACAACCACATTGTTGGGTATACCAGGTGTTAAAACGATACGCAGCTCCTCGATGTTTGGTATGTCATTTATCTACATCATCTTTGAAGATAATGTGGAATTTTACTGGAGTCGCTCGCGCGTATTAGAAAAGTTAAATTCTTTGCCACCCGGTACTCTGCCCGAAGGAGTACAACCAACGTTGGGCCCAGATGCTACTGCATTGGGGCAGATTTATTGGTACACATTGGAAGGACGTAATCCAGAAACAGGGAAACCATCCGGAGGTTGGGATCCTGATGAATTAAGAAGTATTCAGGATTTCCAAGTTAAATATGCCTTATCCAGTGCTGATGGAGTTTCGGAAGTAGGATCAATAGGCGGTTTTATAAAAGAATATCAAGTTGATATAGATCCGAACGCAATGCGAGCATTCAATGTTACAATAATGGATGTAATGAATGCAGTACAGAAAAGTAATCTGGATATTGGAGCTGAAACGGTTGAAATAAATAAAGCAGAATATCTTGTCAGAGGCTTGGGATATTTAAGACAAGTCTCAGATTTAGAAGAGTCGGTTATTACCGTGAGAGATGGTATTCCTGTAAAGATTAAAGATGTTGCATTTGTAACAATAGGACCAGCACCTCGCAGAGGCGGACTTGACAAAGAAGGAGTTGAAGCTGTTGGAGGAGTCGTCGTCGCTCGTACCGGATCTAATCCGATGCAGGTAATAGACAATGTGAAAGAGAAAATCAAAGAGATGGATTCCGGGTTACCTCAGAAGAACTTAGCCGATGGCAGTATATCAAAGGTCACTGTAGTACCTTTTTATGATAGATCCGGTTTGATTCATGAAACGATTGGAACGTTAGAATCGACGTTGACACATGAAATTTTGATTAGTATTATAGTGATTATTGCATTAATTCTAAATTTACGAGCATCCATTATAGTCTCTACAATGTTACCTATTTCTGTACTTGCCACTTTTATCATTATGAAAATGAGTGGAGTTGCAGCCAATATTGTTTCATTATCAGGGATTGCCATTGCAATAGGTATTATTGTAGATGTTGGAGTTGTGATTGTCGAAAATGTTATACGAAGTCGCGAGTTAGAACCGAACAAGTATATTTCCGGTGGTAAACCTCTTCTCAATTTAATTTTTAAAGCCACCAGTGAAGTATCAGGAGCTATAGTTACATCAATGGCAACCATCATCATAAGTTTTATTCCAGTATTTGCTTTAGAAGCTCAGGAAGGTCGACTATTCCATCCGCTGGCATTTACAAAAACATTTGTTCTATTATCCTCTTTGATACTAGGTCTTACTATTTTGCCAACATTGATTTATTATGTTTTCTCGTTCAAGATAACATCTCAAAAAGTAAGAAAAGCAGCAAATTATATACTTATTATAGGAGGTATATTATTATTGATATTAACTGGATCGTGGGCAACCATTGGACTTTCGTTAATAGGTTTGAATGGTCTTTTTGGTTATAAATGGAAGAATCCCAAGACTCAAAACCATGTAAATATTGGAATTGTTTTAGCAATAGCCATTTATTATTTAACTGTTGAATGGCTACCGTTAGGGCCACAGAATGGAACCCCCGTCAACTTTATTATGGTTGTAGTTATGATCTTTTTAATAATAGGCTTATTATGGTTATTTGTAAGATATTATGAAGAAATACTAAGATGGTCTTTGGATCACAGATGGAAGTTTATGATGATACCCATTTTCACTATTTTATTTGGAGTAGTGATATGGATGGGTTTTGATAAAACTTTTGGTGTTGTAGCCAAAGGATTTGAGGCTGTTGGATGGAAATCGTTCAGGCAAACCGCTTTATGGGAAGGACCAAGTAAGCTGTTTCCAGGTCTTGGAAATGAGTTTATGCCAAGTTTGGATGAAGGCTCTTTTCTGTTAATGCCCACGAGCATGCCACATACGGGAGTCGAGCAGAATTTACAATATATTGAGACATTAGACAGAAGGATAAGTGCCATACCAGAAGTTGAGACAACAGTAGGCAAATGGGGTCGTGTAAATTCCGCATTAGATCCAGCTCCGATACAAATGTTTGAAAATACAATATCCTATCTGCCAGAATATATATTAGATGAGAACGGAAAACGAGAACGATTTAAAGTAAACAGAAAAGGAGAGTTTATCTTAAAAAATGGTTTGACCTATAATCCAGCTGATGGATTTAAACTTATTCCAGCTGACAGTTTGATAATAGATAAAAGAGGTAATTATTTTAGACAGTGGCGTCCTGAAATAAAAAAGCCAGACGATATTTGGCAAGAGATTGTCAATGTTTCTCATATTCCCGGGTTAACTTCCGCGCCCAAACTTCAACCTATTGAAGCGAGGCAAGTAATGCTTTCAACCGGAATGAGAGCACCTATGGGAATAAAAGTATTGGGTCCTGATTTGGAATCTATAGAACAAGGTGGAAAATTATTAGAAGCAGCGTTAAAGGATGTATCTTCTATTATCCCATCCACTGTATTTTATGACCGAGCAGTCGGCGCCCCATATATTGAAATTAAATTGAATCGTCAGAATATGGCTCGATACGGATTGACTGTCGCAGACCTACAGGAAGTTATCAGTACAGCCGTAGGAGGAATGCCGTTGACTACCACTGTTGAAGGTCGAGAAAGATATCCCGTACGAATTCGTTATCCACGAGAAATGAGGAGTAATCCTGAGGACATAAAAAAGATTATAATTCCTACAGCAAGTGGGGTACAGATACCATTAGGAGATGTAGCAGAAATCGAATTTACCAGAGGTGCTCAGATGATTCAAAGTGAAAACAGTTTTTTGCTTGGTTATGTTATTTTTGACAAAGTTGAAGGTAAAGCAGAAGTAGAAGCTGTGAAAGATGCAGCAAAAGTGTTGAACGCCAAGTTAAGTTCCGGTGAACTTGTATTACCAAAAGGCGTATCCTATGAATTTGCCGGTAATTTTGAGCAACAAGCAAGAGCCGCTCGCAGATTAGCAATTATCATTCCTATTGTTTTAGCATTGATTCTACTTGTACTCTATTTTCAGTTTAAGACAATTACCGCATCGTTAATTCATTTCTCAGGAGTTTTTGTCGCTTTAGCCGGTGGATTTATTCTGCTTTGGCTATACGGTCAACCTTGGTTTTTGGATTTTTCAATTGAGGGTACCAATCTGCGCGATATGTTCCATATGCATCCCATCAATTTAAGTATAGCTGTCTGGGTTGGTTTTATCGCCCTGTTTGGTATTGCCACAAACGATGGTGTTTTAATGGGTACTTATATACATGATATATTTGAAGAAAGGAAACCTTCGACAGAACATGATATTAGGGAAGCCGTTGTTTTTGCAGGTAAAAAACGAGTAAGACCTGCGGTTATGACTTTAGCGACTACGCTTATCGCGTTATTGCCAGTATTGACCTCAAACGGAAAAGGTTCAGATATTATGATACCCATGTCTATTCCTACTTTTGGGGGAATGCTCATTCAATCCATGACCATGTTTGTAGTTCCAATTTTACAATGTTGGTGGAGAGAATCGGCACTTAAGAAAGGTAAACAAATTGAAGAGTAAAATTAAAGAAAATGAATTTAAGAAATATAATATTATCAGTGAGTAGTGCTGTTATAATACTTCTTTCAAGTTTAAACGCTTATGGACAGGGAACTGATTCTTTGAATCATTATCTGCAAGCAGCGATACAAAATAACGAAGGAATAAAAGCAGATTATTACTCCTATAAAGCCGCCCTGGATAAAATTCCACAAGCAGGTGCATGGTTAGATCCCACATTAGAATCAGGTTTTTATCTGAGTCCAATGGAGCTTATAGGAGGAAAAGAAATTGCCAATTTCAGTCTTATGCAAATGTTTTCTTGGCCAGGTACCCGCAAAGCAGCTCAGACAGAAATGGAGCATATGGCAAATATGGAGTTTGAAAAGTACCGAGAATCCGTTAATCAACTTTATTTTGATGTATATGATCAATGGTTTAAATTGAACACACTGCAACAACGATTGATTAATTATAAGGACAATAAAGAATTGTTGAATATCCTCGAAGAGTTGGCGTTATTAAAGTATTCTTCAAGTGGAAGTTCAAGTTCTTATCCCGCCAGTTCTCCACGTCCTTCTACTTCTTCGGCACCTGTTTCATCAGGAGGAGGAATGTCCGGGATGACCGGTATGGGAGGCGTTAATGCTTCATCAGTGCAAAGCAGTTCAACTTCGCGGGTGTCAGGCATGGGAGGTTCTGGTTCTTCCTCCATGGGAGGTATGAGCAGTTCTTCAGGTGGCATGTCGGATGTGTTGCGTATTAAACTTGAGATTGCAGAATTGAATAGTAGTATTGAGACAGTTTTATCTGAAATAAATACAGAAAAGGCAAAGTTCAATACATTGTTAAATCGTCCTATTGAAAGTGAAGTTATTCTTCCTGATTCGTTTGAAATAATTCCTTTCCATTTTGATTTGAATTCATCTTTGCAAAAAGTCGCGTCCGATAATCCGATGTTGGGAATGATCAAAGAAGAAGGCTTGGCCTATAAGGCAAAGCGAGAAATGGACAAAAAAATGAGCTATCCCATGTTTGGTATTGGACTGGAATATATGCTTATTGGTAAAAGTAGTTCTACTATGGATCCTATGTCCTCAATGGCTGCAGCAGTCGGTACATCCAGTATGAATGGTATGGATATGGTGATGCCGATGGTATCGGTCACAATTCCTCTCTATCGAGGAAAATACAAAGCACAACAACGCGAGAGCATGAACAGACAACAGGCAACTGTTTCGAGATTTACAGATACTTACAAGCAGTTGGAAGCAGAGTTGGTCCGTTCTAATCATTTTTTGGAAGATGCTGTTCGCAAAATCCAGTTATATAAAGAACAAACAAAGTTGGCTACCACCACCTATGACCTGATAGTTCAGGAATATGCATCCGGAAAGAGTGATCTTTCCAATGTAATTCAGGTTCAAAGACAATTACTGGATTACAGACTAAAAGAAATTGAGTCTATTGCGTCATATAATACGATGGTTGCAGCTATTCAAAAAATTCTTTCATTCACAGATAAAAACAACAGAAAATGAACAATTATAAATTCAAAAAGATATTGGTAAACCGAAATGTGATGTACAGCATTTTGTTTGTTGCAGGAGTTCTAATAGGAATATTCTTTATGAAAACTTGCACTAGCACGAGAGAAGCGGCTAAAGAAGTAGTAGCTGCTGATACACATGATCATGAACATGAAGCAGGTCAGTTGTGGACTTGTTCAATGCATCCACAAATTAAGATGGACAAACCAGGTAAGTGCCCTATTTGCGGAATGGATTTGATTCCGCTTAAAACAAGTGCAAGCAGTGGTGAATCAGCTGATCCAAATGCGATTATGATGTCGGAGGAAGCCATTGCCTTGGCAAATATTCAGACAACAAAAATAGGCAAGTCAGATCCTAAGAAAAAGCTCGAGTTATATGGAACAATAGAAGTAGATGAGCGACTATCCAAAACTCAGACATCACATATAAGTGGTCGTATTGAAAGTTTATCAGTAAATTTTACAGGAGAATTGGTGCGACAAGGTCAGACTATCGCAACAGTTTATTCACCAGAATTACTGAATGCCCAAAAAGAGTTGCAGGAAGCCATAAAAATGCAACAAATTCAGCCAGCTCTTGCTCAAGCCGCACGTGAAAAACTTCGTTTATGGAAGCTTACAGATACACAGATTGAAGCTATAGAAAAATCGGGAACTGTAGCCCCGTTAATGGAAATTAAGGCAAATACGGGTGGGGTAGTTGTAACAAAGTTAGTGAATGAAGGTGATTATGTGAATCAAGGTAGTCCGCTTTATGAAGTAGCAAATCTTTCGCAAGTATGGGCTGTATTTGATGCATATGAAGTAGATCTTCCTTTTTTGAAAGTAGGAGACAATTTAGAGTTTTCAGTCCGTGCCTTACCCGGAAAAACTTTTACCGGGAAAATATCATTTATTGATCCCATGTTGGATCCGACAACACGTACATCAAAAGTAAGGGTAGTAATATCAAATAGTGGAATGCAGTTTAAACCAGGTATGTATGCTGTAGCAACAGTAAATGCTCCAATTCGTCAAGCAGGAAATGATATTATCATTCCAAAATCCGCGATATTATGGACAGGTGAACGTTCCATTGTATATGTTAAAAAAGCCAATGCTGAAATGCCTTCATTTTTACTTAGAGAAGTTGTACTTGGTCCATCTTTGGGTGATTCATATATAATACTTTCAGGTCTTTCTGAAGGAGAGGAAATTGTTACAAACGGAGTATTCACAATTGATGCGAGTGCCCAATTAGAGGGAAAACGAAGCATGATGAATTCGGAGGTATCAAAGCCTATGACAGGTCACGAAGGTCATACCATGTCAGGCGAATCTACCAGTCATGAAGACCACAAAATGTAAAAATTATAATAAACTATTAATATTTAAAACAACAATAATGAAAAAGATTATTTTATCAATTATGGTAATTGGAGGATTTATTTTTGCTGCTTGTAATTCAAGCACTTCCAATAAACAACAATCTGAAACTCAAAGTAAGGCAATGGATCATTCCACAATGACCGATTCGACAATGAATGCGGCAGAGGGTGAGCATGCCATGTTAAATGTAAATGGGCTTTGTGAAATGTGTAAACAACGCATTGAGACAGCCGCTCTGAATGTAAAAGGTGTGACTTCTGCTGACTGGAATATTGAAAAGAAAGTATTACATGTTAATTTCGATCCGAATGTGACCAATATAGATGCGATTAGTAAAGCGATAGCGGATGCAGGACATGATACTGATAAGTACAAAGCAACTCAGGCAGCTTATGATGCTTTACCCAGTTGCTGCAAATACAGAGATTAACTAATTGATTTTTTCATAGCGGGTGGAATTGTACCACCCGTTATGAATATATTCTGAATCAGATTCCTTTAAACAGTAACCAGGAAACTAATAATGTTAGTATTATATTGAAACCTTGAGCTGATAAAAATGCCCATATGTATTTAGCATTTGATTTTTTAAAGATGTATCTGAAATCTGTTTCAAGTCCAATACAAATAAATGCTAGTGAGAAAAGAATCTCTCGTGCTCCTTTATTCGCTATTTTAGAAAGTTCTTTAGCCGAATCCGCTTCAATTAAGAAACTAAAGGCAAGAGATGCGAGGATAAATCCTATTACAAATTTTGGAAATCTTTCCCAGAGAACAGAGCCTGAAGGACGAATATCGTTGTTTGTGCCTTTCATTGACCAGTAGAGAGAGATTACAAAAGCCGCTACTCCTAAAAGTACATTCTGAGCAGATTTGATGATAACACTATATTGTTCAGCTGTTTCGCCAATAAATTTTCCGGATGCCACAACAGCTGCAGTAGTATCAATGGTTCCTCCCAACCATGCTCCAGCTACTTCTTCTGTCAATCCTATTTCTTTGGCAAGCCAAGGCAATATATACATCATTGGTATAGCAACAATTAGAACAAGAGATACAACAAATGACAGTTTTTTTGGGTCTCCTTTGATAGCACCACTAGTAGCTATTGCTGCTGAAACACCACAAATAGATACAGCACTGGAAAGGAGTGTGGACATTTCTTTATCTACTTTGAAAATCTTAGTAGATATCCAAAAACTAAAATACCATACGCAGAAAACAACTATAACCGCTTGTATTAATCCAAGAGCTCCAGCTTTCATGATTTCATTGAAAAGTATGGAACTTCCCAGTATTACCAAGCCAGCTTTAATATAATATTCACTCCGTACCGCAGGTCTCATCCATTTGGGAAGTCCCACAGTATTACGTATAAGTAAACCGATGATTACAGCAAAGAATACAGATTCGAGACCTGTTTTTTTGATTTCAGGTAACGCACTTAAATATTTTGCCGCAAGTGCAAGCACAAAAACGACAACAAAAGAAAGCAAGAAACCTAAGCTTTTTGTGTTACCCATAAAAAGGTATCCAAGCCAGGTTAGAATGCCGATAACAAAAAATAATACTATGTTATTTGACATAAAAGTCGGGGCAATAGTAACAAAGATAAGAATGATCAGACCGATCAAGGTAGAAGTCCAATCTTCAGTTTTTAAAGATTTAATCATGTTTGAGAAATTAATACTTTTTGTAGTTTATTTTTGATTGTTGTGTGCAAATATAGCAACTTTTTTCAAATTCATAATTATGACTATCTTTGTGTAGTCAACTTCATTTATATTTATATTTATCTTATGATTGATAAAAATGCACAATTCTATAAATTAGGTTACGCTTTAAGCGGAGGTGGTGCAAAAGGCTTTGCTCATTTGGGAGTTTTAAGAGTGTTAGAAGAACATGGTCTAAAACCAAAAATAATTACAGGGACAAGTGCAGGTTCATTAGCCGGAGTTTTTTATGCTGATGGTTTTGAACTGGAAGAAATAATGGATCTTTTTAAAGGAAAACAATTTAAAGAATTTGTAGAAGTTGCAATCCCAACATCCGGTTTTTTCAAGGCTACGGGCATTGCCAAGTTCCTCAAGAACAATTTACGTTCCACTAAGTTTGAACAATTGCAAATCCCTTTTCATGTAGTCGCGACTAATTGGGACTCAGCAGAAATTGCTGTTTTTTCAGAGGGTAATCATTTGGTTGATGCAGTTGTAGCGTCATGTACAATTCCTATCATTTATCAACCTGTAGAAATTGATGGCGTGAATTACATTGACGGAGGTGTCCTTAAAAACTTTCCTGTATCCATTATCCGTGACATGTGTAAGTATGTAATTGGTGTAAATGTTGCTGTTTTTAGTCCTCCTGAAACCAAATACAACATCCGTAAAACTATTGCCCGTTATTTTGATATATCTTCGAAATCAAATACTTTAAGAGATAAAGAGCTCTGCGATATACTGATTGAGATTGAAGGGTTGGAAAGAATGTCTATGTTTGATTTACATAACATGAATGAAATAGCGCTATTGGGTCATAATACAGCAATTAAAGCATTAGATAATGACAATGCCAAGCGTATAATTCACAGATGCAGAAAGTACGATAAACTAACAGAAGACTTTAGATTTTTGAAAAATAAAGTATTGGTTAATAAGGATCCAAATTCACTTGATAAATCTGAGGAAAATCAAATCAAATAATTAAAAGATTATTTTTCTTCTTTACTTTTCTTTGTTTCAAGATAATCAATTAAAGCAAGTGATTTTTGTTTTTCTATTGTCAGTTCATTCATTTGCTTCATTAGATTATATAATTCATAAGATAGTGCAATTCCTTTTTTGCTTGCCTGTGACATTTGAGTGGTTACTGTTTTGTTACCGATAAATGTAAGTGAAAGAGGTTCGTTTTGGAAAGAATAAATAAATTTTGCCAATCCATTCTCGTCTTTTGCAGTGAAACGAACAATCTCATAATTACCAACTTTGTAATTTAGTCCATCAGCAGTTACTTTATTAGTTTCTACAAATGTAGTATCATTGCGAGTTATCTTTAATTGATTATGATTGATTGATCTATTTGACAATACGCTTTCAATAAACATATCGCCAGTTTCTTCAACAGCGCTCCTTAACGAGTTTGTGCCAAGTGCATTGTCTAAAGGATAATTTTTAGGAATATACATTCCGTGATCCATATATTGATCTTTATAATAATTAAATTGAGATTTAAGCATTTTCAATTGTTGTTCTCCTGCTTTTAGTGCTGAATCGCAAAAAGTGATGTTTTTGGTGTTTTCTGCATAACGTACTTCATTCAATAAAGTGATGCTTTGCTTTATTACATCAAAGTTCTTGGGAAACAGTGCTTTAATGCTATCAATCTTAAGTTTAGCTTCGTCATAACGACCATTTTCATAAGCTGTTTTAGCTGAAATTAAATAATTCTCAGCTTCTTTGTTTTGATTAGTGCAAGAGGCTAACTGCATGATCAATAGTAATAAAGAAAAGAGAAGGATATGAGTAATTTTAGTCATTTATAAAAACTTTGTGATTATCAATATGGCAAATGTACAAAATTATTCAACTGTCAAAGGGGTTTTGAGCTGTAAAAATTGTATTTTTGCATTCGTTAAATATAAGAATCAAATGGAAGTCTCACAAAGAGAAATATTAAATTTTTTAGATAAAGATATTCTTCATCTGATTTCGCAATCCGCAGATGAATTGCATCTTGAATGCTATGTTATAGGTGGTTATGTGCGTGATTTCTTTCTATATAGACCATCAACAGATATAGATATTGTAACCATTGGTAAGGGAATTGATTTGGCAAAAGCTGTTGCAAAGAAATTAGGTAAGGGTGCATATCTCTCTGTTTTCAAGACATTTGGTACTGCACAAGTGAAATATAAGAATTATGAACTTGAATTTGTTGGTGCAAGAAAAGAATCTTATTCTCAAGATTCACGTAATCCTGAAGTGGAAGATGGAACATTAGAAGATGATCAAAACAGGCGTGACTTTACAATAAACGCACTTGCTTTCTGTTTGAATAAAGAGCGTTATGGGGAATTACTTGATCCATTTAACGGTTTGGATGATATGGAAAATCTAATTATCAGGACTCCTTTAGATCCAGATATTACTTTCAGTGATGATCCATTACGAATGATGCGAGCAATAAGGTTTGCCTCTCAATTGGGATTTGATATCTATACAGAGACTTTTGATTCTATTTTAAAAAATAAAGATCGTATTCTGATTGTTTCTAAAGAACGAATTGTAGATGAGTTAAATAAGATCATTTTATCACCGAAGCCATCTATTGGTTTTATTTTGTTGGATAAAACAGGTATTCTTGAAATTATATTTCCTGAACTTTTAGCATTGAAAGGTGCTGAAACGAAAGATGGAGTGGGGCATAAGGATAATTTTTACCATACGCTAAAGGTGTTGGATAATATTTCTCTTTGTTCTGATAATTTATGGCTTCGATGGGCTGCATTACTTCATGATATTGGAAAACCCAATACCAAAAGATGGGATCCTAAACTAGGTTGGACTTTTCATAATCATAACTATATGGGTGAAAAAATGATACCCAAAATTTTTGCACGAATGAAGCTTCCATTAAATGAAAAGATGAAATACACGCAAAAGATTGTATCACTTCACATGCGACCAATGCAATTGGTGGAAGAAGTTGTTACTGATTCTGCTGTGAGGAGACTTTTATTTGATGCTGGGGATGATATTGATGATTTAATGAGGTTATGCGAAGCTGATATAACTTCTAAAAATCCAGAGAAAGTACGCAAGTTTACTCAAAATTTTAAAATAGTTAGGCGCAAACTAAAAGAAATAGAAGAAAAGGATCGGATTCGTAATTTTCAACCACCAGTCGACGGGAATGAAATAATGGAGATTTTTGGTTTAGATCAAGGTCGTGAAGTGGGTTTACTTAAAAATGCTATTAAAGAAGCTATTCTTGACGGTATAATTCCAAATGAACATGATGCTGCATTTAATTTTATGCTTAAAGAGGCTGAAAGCAATTTTGGTTTGATTCCTGTAAAGGACAAAGACAATAATAAATTGGGCTAAAAGACTTATTTACCCAAGATTTTGTTATCTTTGTATTTAATTTAGATTTAAGAGCATTGTCTTTTTCCGATCAACCGATCCTAAATTTATGGCAAAAAAAAAGAAGATTAGCAAAGCAAGATTTGTAAATGCAAAAATTACGTCAACTATTAGTATAACGTTAGTTTTACTTCTTTTGGGTGTTACTATATTATTGCTTTTTCTGGGTAATGGCATATCAACTTACGTGAAAGAGAATATGAGTTTTAGCGTAATGTTATCTAATGACATTACCGAATCAGGAATCACAAAGATTCGTAAGAATTTAGATGCTATGCCTTTTGTGAATTCATCTCGTTTTATCAGTAAAGAGGAAGCTAAAGAGCAATTAATTAAAGAGTTAGGTGAAGATCCTGAAGAACTTTTGGGTTATAATCCTGCACAAGATGTAATTGAAATATATCTGAAATCGGAATATACGAATAGCGATAGTCTTGAAAGCGTAACTAAGTTAATAAAAGCAGAAAACAATGTAGATGATTTATTGTATCAACAAGAAGCTGTAGATATAATAAATAATAATTTGACTAAAATTACTACAGTATTATTATTTCTTGCTTTAGTTTTGTTGTTTATATCATTTACACTTATACGAAATACAATACGATTGACTATTTATTCAAAACGATTTTTAATTAATACAATGCAGCTTGTTGGTGCTACCGGAAGATTTATTCGTCGCCCCTTTGTTGCAAATACTGTGTTTATAGGTGTTATAGCCGGAATTATAGCAGATGCACTTATTTTAGGTTCTCTCTATTATTTTAGTAAAGAATTTGCTCAACTAAGTTCTATTATTAGTGTGACAGATTTGATTATTATATTTAGTTCTGTTATTTTAATGGGTGTTGTCATTACTTCTATAGCAACAATTCTGTCTGTGAATCATTTTCTGAAGATGGAACGCGATAGTATGTTTTATGTATAATCTGTTTTTTATAAATATATAGCTTATGTCTCAAAGAAACTTCGCATTAGGTAAAACTAATTTTATAATTATTGGAATTGCAATATTTGTAATTATTCTTGGATTTATACTTATGGCTGGGCCATCTTCATCACCAGAGGCTTTTGAACCAGATATTTTTAGTGCAAAACGCATTAAGATTGCTCCTATTGTTTGTTTGGTAGGTTTTTTATTGGTTATCGTTGGAATCCTTTTCCCATCCAAAAACAATTCATCAGAAAATATTGATACAAAATAATTGTTAATATTCAGATGAGTTATTTAGAAGCGATTATTATTGCAATAGTTGAAGGTCTTACTGAATTTTTACCTGTTTCTTCGACAGGACATATGATTATAGTACAAGCATTGCTTGGAATAGAGAGTACTGAATTCACCAAATTTTTTACTGTAAATATTCAATTTGGTGCTATTTTATCTGTTGTTGTACTTTATTGGAATCGTTTTTTCAAAATGAAACCTATAAAAGTATTCGATAAAGAAGCTGTTATAGGACTTTCTGGTTGGAATAAATTAAAAACTTATATCAGTAGGTTTATAAATAAATTTGATTTTTATTGGAAGTTATTTTTAGCATGTATTCCAGGATTAGTTCTAGGATTGCTATTTGGTGATGCTATAGATGCAGCTTTAGGGAGCGTTATTATTGTTTGTGTAATGCTTGTTATTGGAGGCGTTTTAATGCTATTCGTTGACTTATGGCTTAAGAATACATCCGAAAATCAGTCTATTTCGACCAAACGAGCATGGTTGATTGGCTTTAGTCAATGTGCCGCTATGTTTTTACCTGGATTATCACGTTCAATGGCTACAATTTTGGGAGGAATGGCCACAAAACTTAATAGAAGAAATGCTGCTGAATTTTCTTTCTTTTTGGCTGTTCCAACAATGTTGGGAGCTTCATTGATTAAAATGATTGGTGTTATGAAAGAGCCAGGTGGAGCATCATTATTGTTGGATAATTTAATGTTATTGATTGTTGGTAATGTTGTAGCTTTTATTGTAGCAATGATTGCTGTTAAGTTTTTTATTGATTATCTAACAAAACATGGATTTAAGTCATTCGGGATTTATAGAATTATTGTCGGAGGTTTTTTGTTGACACTGATTCTTTCTGGCTATAATTTAAGTATGTTCTAATTTTTAACAAATGGATTTTATAGAAGGCGAAATATTATATGTTAATAAACCTCTGCATTGGACTTCTTTTAGAGTGGTAAAGGTTGTTCGAGCAAAAATTTGTCAACGATTAAAAATAAAAAAATTAAAAGTAGGACATGCCGGCACGCTTGATCCTTTAGCAACAGGTGTAATGATTCTTTGCACAGGGAAAAAAACAAAAGAAATAGAGAGATTACAAGCTCATACTAAAGAATATATTGCTGATATTCGTTTGGGTGCCACTACACCTTCTTTTGATCTTGAAACAGAAATAGACAACAAATTTTCAATTGAACATATCACAAAAGAAAAAGTAGAAAATGCACTTCAAAATTTTATTGGCGAAATTAATCAGGTTCCACCTTCTTATTCTGCTTGTAAAGTTGATGGACGACGTGCATATGATTTAGCCAGAAATAACGAAGAAATTGAACTAAAACCAAAATTATTGGTTATAGATAAGATTGAATTGCTATCTCGCAATTTACCTGATATTAAAATCCGAGTGGTTTGCAGTAAAGGTACATATATTAGGGCTTTGGCACGTGACATAGGTATAGCTCTTGAATCAGGTGCACATTTAACTGGTTTAGTGCGAACACGGGTAGGGGAGATTTCCTTAGAAAATTGTTTAAATATTGATCAATTAGATTCTTATTTTGAACAACATATTTTATAAATAAAAAAGAATAAAAGAAAAATATATATGAAGCTTTCACAATTCAAATTTAATTTGCCGGACGAACTAATCGCCAAATATCCCTCTCATTTCAGGGATGAAGCAAAATTGATGGTTCTACACAAAAAAACTGGTGAAATAGAACACCGTGTATTTAAAGATCTGTTAGATTATTTTCAACCACATGATTTTTTTATTTTTAATGACACAAAAGTTTTTCCCGCTCGTTTATTTGGAAATAAAGAAAAAACAGGAGCAAAAATTGAAGTCTTTCTGTTGCGTGAATTAAATCCAAGTCAACATCTTTGGGATGTTCTTGTGAATCCTGCCCGTAAGATAAGGATAGGTAATAAATTGTATTTTGGAGATAATGAAGAACTTGTGGCTGAAGTTATTGATAATACAACATCTCGTGGTCGTACGCTTCGTTTTTTATATGATGGAGAATATGAAGATTTTAAAAAACTATTGTTTTCGATAGGTGAAACTCCAATTCCTGAATATTTGGGAAGACTAGCAGAGCCTGAAGATGAGGAAAGATATCAAAATATATATTCTACAAATGAAGGAGCAGTTGTTGCTCCTGCAGCAGGTCTTCATTTCAGTCGTGAATTAATGAAACGTATGGAAATTAATGATATTGATTATGGATTTATTACTCTTCATAATGGTTTAGGTGCATATAGAGAAATTGACGTAGAAGATTTAACTAAGCACAAAATGGATTCAGAGCAAATCATTATTACTGAAGATTTATGTGATAATGTAAATAAGGCAAAAGATGAAGGACATAAAATCTGTGTGGTAGGTACTTCTGTTTTAAGAGCTATAGAAACTACAGTTAGTACTGATGGACACTTAAAACCAAGAGAAGGTTGGACAAATAAATTTATTTTTCCTCCATATGAATTTGGATTAAATAATGCTCTTATTACTAATTTTCATTTACCATTATCTCCTTTATTAATGATGGCATGTGCATTCGGTGGATATGAAAAAACAATAGATGCATATAAAATTGCAGTAAAAGAAGGATATAAATTTGGAGCATACGGAGATGCAATGTTGATTATTGATTAACAAATGGATTTTCATAACGTTTTTTTAGCTTTTGGTTCTAATTTAGGTAATAAAAAAGAAAATATAGAAATAGCTTATCAGAAAATCGAAAAGCAGATAGGGGAAATTATTTCCAAATCTGCTTTTTATATTACTAAACCTGAGGATTTTATTTCTAATAATTTCTTTGTCAATTCTGTTTGCTTGGTAGTCACTAAACTTAGTTTGACAGAAACATTTTCAATAACACAAAAGATTGAAATTGAGATAGGAAGAGCCGAAAAAACAATTAATGGTTGTTTTGCTGATCGATTAATTGATATTGATTTACTTCTGTATGATAGTATGATTGTAAACTCAATTGATCTAACTATCCCACATCCCAAATTTCATGCAAGAAGCTTTGTTTTGAAACCATTTGCCGAAATTGCCCCAGATGTTGTTCATCCTATTTTAAACAAAACTATAAGTGAATTGAATAATAATTTGCAATCTGACTAATGTACTATTTGTGTTTAATAAAAGTACCGTTATTCAGTTCTTCAAAAGCATGATCCAACTCTTCTCTTGTGTTCATCACTATGGGACCTCCCCATGCGATTGGTTCATCAAGCGCTTTACCTGATAGAAGAAGCATTCTTAATCCATTTTTTCCTGCTTTAATTATTATTTGTTCACCCTTATTGAAAAGAATCCCTGTATGAGAAGAAATTGAAGTTTGTTTTTCTCCAAATTCAGCATCCCCATCTACTAAATATGCAAATACATTTTCTATATCAATTGTTGGGATAGTCATTGATTTATTGGGAAAAACATTGATATCTAAATAAGTTGCTTTTACATAATCGGCTTGCATTGCACCCTTTGTTCCTTTGAATGAACCTGAAATAATTCGGACTTCTCCATTTTCATCTTTTACTAATGGAATTTTTTCAGCTTTTATGTCTCTATAAGCCGGATCAGTCATTTTGTCTTTTTGTGGTAAATTTATCCACAATTGAGCACCTAACATTCTATCTGATGCAATAGGCATTTCTTGATGAAGGATTCCACTTCCTGCAGTCATCCATTGACAGTCGCCAGCCATAATTGAACCTTTATTACCAAGGCTGTCTTCGTGATCCATCCTTCCATTTATAAGATATGTGACGGTTTCAATTCCTCTGTGAGGATGCCATGGAAATCCTTTAACGTAATCAGCAGGATCGTAGGAGTCGAAAGCATCAAGCATTAAAAAAGGATCCAATTCTTTCGTATCACGATACCCTATAACTCGTACTAAATTTACGCCTGCTCCATCAACAGCACGGTTTCCTTTAACTATTTTAATTATTTCTCTTGTTTTCATGTCGTTCATCATTATAATAAGCTTCTAAATTACATTAAAATATTTGTTTTACATATAGTTGTCAACATTTTCTATTAAATATAAACGTTTTGAATAATCTTATTTATATTTTATATTTGTATGTTCATCAAAAGTGAAATTATGAAAGAGAAAATAATTATTTATCAATTGTTTCCACGACTATTTGGAAATAAAAATTCAACTAGGAAATATAATGGGAATATTGAAGAAAATGGATGTGGTAAATTTAATGATATTACAGACAATGTTCTTTCTAAAATAAAAAAATCAGGATATACACATATTTGGTATATTGGAATTATAGCTCATGCTTCCACTACAAATTATACTGAATTCGGAATACCAAAACAATATCCAGAAATAATTAAAGGAAAAGCTGGTTCTCCTTATGCAATCAGAGATTATTATGATGTTGATCCTGATTTAGCTGAGAACATTGATAATCGGATGAAAGAATTTGAAGAATTAATAGATAGAACACATAAAGCTGGTTTAAAAGTATTTATTGATTTTGTTCCAAATCATTTAGCTCGAAATTACAGGTCAATAAATAAACCAGATAATATAGAAGACTTGGGAGAAAATGATAATTTTAATTATGCTTTTTCTCCTCAAAACAATTTTTATTATTTACCGAATGAACATCTATCTTTTAAATTTGTAGAAGATGAAAAAATGAACTATAATGAAAATCCAGTAAAAGCAACTGGAAATGATTGTTTTACTAATACTCCATCACAATTTGATTGGTATGATACTGTCAAATTGAATTATGGAGTTGATTATATGAATGGAATGAACAAACATTTTTTACCTATACCTAATACCTGGATAAAAATGAGGGATATTTTAATGTTTTGGGCTTCTAAAAATATTGATGGATTTAGATGTGATATGGCAGAAATGGTGCCGATTGAATTTTGGAGATGGGCTATTCTTCAAGTAAAAGATCAATACAACGATATTGTTTTTTTTGCTGAAACTTATAATCCTAATGAATATAGAAACTTCTTAGATTCTAATATTTTTAATTATTTGTATGATAAAGTTGGATTATATGATGTATTAAGAAATGTTAGTTGTGGTATCAAACCTTCATCAGATATAACTTTTATATTAAATAATGTTGGGGATATTCAATCTAAGATGATCAATTTTATTGAAAATCACGATGAACAACGTGTTGCATCTGATTATTTTTTAGGTAATGGAAATAAAGCAATTGCATCTTTTATTTTGACTGCATGTATAAATTCTAATCCTATTATGGTATATGCTGGACAAGAATTTGGTGAAAGAGGTATGGATGAAGAAGGTTTCAGTGGAAAAGATGGTCGAACTTCTATTTTTGATTATTGGTCAATTGATACAATTTTTCGATGGAATAATTATGGGAAATGGGATGATAAGTTATTAAATGAAGAGGAAAAAAAACTACAAAAATTTTATACAAAGCTTCTTATTCTTTGCAATAAAGAAGAAGCTTTGCGCGAAGGATTATTTTATGATCTGATGTCAATTAACTACGATAATGAGGAATTCGATTCAACAAAACAATTTGCTTTTTTGCGAGGAAATACAAATGGGATAGTATTAGTTGTGGTTAATTTCGATAATCGTATTTCAAGTGTAAGCATAAGAATAAATGAAAGTGCAATTCGGTTTTTTAATATAAATTACTCAACCACTGGAAGAGCAATGCCAATTCTTTTTTCCACTGAAAAATCATACTCATTCACAAACAATGAACCACTTAAGATAACATTAGGTGCATATTCAGGAGAGGTATACAAAATTTCTTTTTTGTAAAACGTTTCATATTGATGATAGTTTTTGTAATTTTGTAAAAGAATAGAGATTGTGAAATAAAATAAAAGCTACGTACAATGCTAGAAAAGCCTTACAAAATTTTTTCAGGAACAAAATCACGTTATTTTGCCGAAAAAGTGTGCAACAGTTTAGGTTGTCCTCTTGGGAATATGATAATAGAACATTTTGCTGATGGAGAATTCGCCGTTTCGTACGAAGAATCAATTCGTGGAGCTCAAGTGTTTTTAATTCAATCAACATTTCCCACTTCAGATAACTTGATGGAGTTATTATTAATGATAGATGCCGCCAAACGTGCATCTGCAAAATCCATTGTGGCCGTAATACCATATTTTGGGTGGGCTAGACAAGATCGAAAAGATAAACCACGCGTTAGTATCGGTGCAAAGTTGATCGCAGATTTATTGAGCACTGCAGGTATTAATCGATTAATAACTATGGATTTGCATGCAGATCAAATTCAAGGTTTTTTTAATGTCCCTGTAGATCATTTATATGCTTCAGGTGTTTTTATGGATTATATGAAACAACTAAATCTTGATAATCCAGTGATTGCTACTCCAGATGTAGGTGGTACAAAGAGGGCCAGTTCATATGCTAAATTTCTTGGTTGTCCAATGGTAATATGTTATAAACTTCGAAAAAAAGCCAATGAAATTTCAGATATGCAAATAATTGGCGATGTAGAAGGCATGGATGTTATTTTGATTGACGATATTGTTGATACGGCAGGTACTATGACTAAAGCTGCTTCATTAATGCTTGATAATGGAGCTAATTCAGTTAGAGCAATAGCAAGTCATGCTGTGATGTCTGATCCAGCATCTGTTAGAGTAGATAATTCTCCTCTAACTGAAATTATTTTCACGGATAGTATTCCATACTCAAAGAAAAGTTCAAAAGTGAAAATTTTATCAGTATCAGATATGTTTGCAAATGCAATTTTAAGAGTATGCAACAATGAGTCAATTAGTTCATTGTATGTTGTATAAAAATTGAATACAAATTAAACATAACCAAACTTTTATTCAGTTTGGTTATGTTTTTTCAATTTTATCAAGTTGATATAGATTAATATCTTGTAACAAGTCTAACACAAATCCTAAATCAATATCTTTAGATAGGGTCAATCTTCTTTATATTGTATTCTATAATATTTTGTTTAATTACTAATTAATATCCCTCATATTTAGTTATCTTTGTTTACATGATAATATTTTTTTAAGTGCATAATGAATGGATGACAATACATATTTAAAAGATTTGAACACCACGCGTGATGATATGGTTAATATTCATGCAAATAAAGCAAAAGACAAATTAAACAAAAATAAAGCTCTTCGTTACATATATATTGGGGGAGGTATAGTTTCACTTATACTCGCTTTTTTAGGAATTATCATCCCTGGACTTCCAGTTACACCACTTGCGTTATTATCAGCTATTTTATTTGCAAAGAGTTCTGACAGACTTTATAATTGGTTGCTAAATAATAAATTATTAGGGCCAAGAATTAAAAATTACCAAAAAAATAAAGGAATAACTAGTAAAGGAAAAATTGGAGTAATAGCTTTTATGACTACAATGGTATTATTTTCTTCTTTTGTTGTTGTTAAAGTTATCTTTTTGAGAATAGTGATTCTATCACTTGGTATAATTGGTGGATTTGTTGTTTGGTTCTTTGTACCAACTGCTCAAAAAAAATCTAACGATTCATTAGAAAATGATAATCATAATAAACTAGTCTCTTAGAAAAGCAAAATAATACTTTTTTACTTTTTTGGACAATAGTTCAATATTCAACATGTCTGATGCTTCTGATATATCTTTTATTTTATTATTATTGTATATAATATCAATGCTATCATCTTCTTCATTATACATATTTGTTTCCATTACATCTAAAGAAATAAAATAGTTAGCTTCGTTATCAGAGATTTTGAATTTATTTTTATAAATATCCAATTTTGATTTTACTAGTGCTTTATCGATTGGCGAATCAGAGACAATTATTTTGAAAAGTTTTCGATTAACCATTCCATTACATAATTCTGATAATACGGGATCAACATGATCTTTCCAGACTTTTATAGCTGTCCATATATCATTGTCATCCAAATTCACGAAATATTTCAACGCTATTCCATTATTCTCAAAATCGTTAATGTTAACTTCATTTTCAAGAAAGAAGGAAAGAGAAGGGGGAGCAAACAATTTTTCATTATTTTGAATGAGTTCACGTGCACGGGAAAAAATATTAATAAGCATCTTTTCTGAAGCTACTAGAGTTTTATGCAGATAAACCTGCCAATACATCAACCGACGAGACATTAAAAAATTTTCTATCGAGTTTATACCTTTTGATTCTATTACTAGTTTGTCATCCTTTACATTCAACATTTTAATAATCCTTGCCGATCCTATATTTCCTTCGATTACTCCTGTAAAAAAACTATCACGACGTAAATAATCTAATCTATCTACATCGAGTTGTCCGCTTACAAGTTGGTGTAAAAAGTGTTTAGGATAATTGTCTGTAAAAATATCTATTGCTGTGTCAAGAATCCCTTCAAATTCTTTATTAATTTGTTTCATAAGTAATAAAGAAAGGATTTCGTGAGGTATGTTTTTAACAAGAGTATATTCAAGTAAATGTGAAAAGGGACCATGACCAATATCATGTAGCAGGATAGCTGCTAATGAGCTATTATACTCATTATCAGTTATTGTGTGACCTTTTAATCTAAGAATATTTAATGCTTCTCCCATTAAATGCATTGCCCCAATAGAGTGGTGAAAGCGTGTGTGTTGAGCTCCTGGATATACAAATGATGCCAAACCTAATTGACGGATACGATTTAATCGTTGTAAATATGGGTGTTGGATTATATCGTATATAAAATTAGTTGGTAAATTGATGAATCCAAAGACAGGATCATTAATGATTTTTCGTTTTTGCATTTAATTTTTTCAAATAAACGACTAAAGATACTTTTCAAGCATTTGTTTCATTACAATCTGTAATTTTTTTGCTTCATTTCTAGCTGATTCATCAAAATATTCTGATGAATCAGCATATATGATTCCTCGAGAAGAATTCACTATTAGTCCACATGTTTTATTCATTCCATATTGGCAAACCTCTTCCAATGAACCGCCTTGAGCACCAACACCGGGAACAAGTAGAAAATGATCTGGTACTATTTTTCTAACATCTTCAAACAATTTACCTTGAGTTGCACCAACTACATACATAAGCTGTTCATCTGTAGCCCATGATTTAGAAATACGCAATACCTTTTCGAAGAGTTTTTCACCTGATGCATCTTCTGATAATTGAAAATCATTGGAACCTTTATTACTCGTCAGGGCTAATAAAATAACCCATTTTTCCTTGTAACCTAGAAAAGGTTTAATACTATCTTCACCCATATAAGGCGCAACAGTTAAAGCATCAACTTTCAAATTATTAAAAAAAGTACGAGCATATAGTTGACTAGTGTTACCAATATCTCCACGTTTAGCATCAGCAATGATTAACATTTCAGGAAATCGTTGTTTTATATATGCTACAGTTTTTTCAAAAGCTAACCAACCCTTTAGACCAGAATCTTCATAAAAAGCTAAGTTTGGTTTATATGCCACGCAATATGGAGCAGTAGCATTTATTATAGCTTTATTAAAATCATAAATTGGATCATCTGAATTGAGTAAATGTTCTGGAATTTTCTTTATATCAGTATCTAAACCAACACATAAGAATGATTGCTTACGTATAATTTGATCAAAAAGTTGAGATTTATTCATATATCAGTAAATTTTACAAAATTGCTTTTTTTGATTATTTTTATATTTAAATTTCAGATTCTTTCATTCGTTCAGCGTTTTCTGAAATTATTAGTTGATCAATGACAGATTGAATTTCTCCATTCATAAAGGCTGCTAAATTATAAATCGTATAATTTATTCTATGATCTGTAATGCGACCTTGAGGATAGTTGTATGTTCTAATTTTTGCAGAACGATCCCCTGTTGAAACCATAGTTTTACGACGTGAGGCTATATCTCCTTGTCGTTTGTTTAGCTCAATATCATAAAGTTTAGTTCTCAGCATTTGCATTGCTAACTCTCTATTTTGTAATTGAGAGCGTGCTTGTTGACAAATAACCACAATACCTGTTGGTTTGTGTGTAAGTTGAACTTTTGTTTCAACTTTATTAACATTTTGTCCTCCTGCGCCACTTGATCTTGCAGTATGAAAATCAATATCAGCAGGATTTAGTTCTACATCAAATTCTTCGGCTTCTGGCAGTACAACTACAGTTGCAGCAGATGTATGAACACGCCCCTGTGTTTCTGTAGCAGGTATACGTTGTACCCGATGAACACCTGATTCATACTTCAATATTCCATATACATCAATACCTGTAACGGTGAAAATTATTTCTTTAAATCCACCAGCAGTTCCCTCTGTATAACTCGTGACTTCAGTTTTCCAACCTTTAGTTTCACAAAATTTAGTATACATTTTAAAAAGATCTCCTGCAAATATTGACGCTTCATCTCCACCTGTTCCTCCACGAATTTCCATTACTACATTTTTAGAATCTTCAGGATTAGCTGGAATTAATAAGATTTTAATCTTTTCTTCAAATTCCTGAACCTTAGGTGTTAATGAGGAAAGTTCATCATTCGCTAGCTGTCTAATTTCTGGATCAGATTCATTTTCAAGGATGTTTTTTGCTTCTTCTATTGAATTAAGTATAATTATATATTCTTTTCTTGTTGTTATAATTTTTTGAAGTTCACTATATTCTTTATTTAATTTGATATAGCGATCCAAATCAGCAATAATTGATGGATCAGTAATTAAAGTACTAACTTCCTCAAATCTACTGACTAAATGTTCAGTTTTATTTAATAATATATTCTTAGTCATTTGATCATTTCGATTCTTAACAAATATATTTTTTGTTTCCAGACTGGGTTTAATAAGTATAACCAACTAAAAAGTTCCGATATTGATAATCAATAAATTCATCTATATTTATTGATATAAATATTTTCCCATCTCACTTTCAATAATTAGTTCTCTCTTATCTGATTTATCTACATAGCCTATTATTTGAGCATCAACATTAAATGAATTTGAAATATCTATTATCTGATTAGCAAATTTTTCAGGTATATAAATTTCCATTCTATGACCCATATTGTACACTTTGAACATTTCTTTCCAATCAGTATCTGATTGATTTTTAATAATATTAAAAAGTGGGGGTATTGGAAAAAGATTGTTTTTTACTACCTTAAGTTTATCACTTAAAAAATGCAAAATTTTTGTTTGACCTCCACCTGAACAATGTACCATGCCGTGAATCATAGACCTTAATTCGTTCAATATTAGCGATATAACAGGCGAGTATGTTCGAGTAGGGGATAACACTAATTTTCCTGCATTAATACCCAAATCATCAATATCGTCAGTTAATTTCAAATTACCTGAATAAACCAAATCTGAAGGTATAGTTGCATCATAACTTTCGGGATACTTCTGAGCTAAATAGTTTGCAAATACATCGTGACGTGCTGATGTCAATCCATTGCTTCCCATACCACTGTTATATTCTTTTTCGTATGTAGCTATACCAGATGATGAAAGCCCCACAATAACATCTCCGGCTTGAATATTTTCATTATTTATAACTTCTGTACGTTTCATTCTGCAAGTTACAGTACTATCAACAATTATAGTACGAACTAAATCTCCAACATCTGCAGTTTCGCCACCAGTTGGATATACATGTACTCCAAGAGAAGAAAGTTCTTCACATAAATCATTTGTACCATTTATAATAGCGGAAATAATTTCACCTGGAATTAGTTTCTTGTTTCTACCAATTGTTGAAGATAATAATATATTGTCTGTTGCTCCAACGCATAACAAATCGTCAATATTCATTATTAAAGCATCCTGAGCAATTCCTTTCCAAACAGAAATGTCACCAGTTTCACGCCAATAAATGTATGCAAGTGAAGATTTTGTCCCAGCACCGTCAGCATGCATAATATTACAATAGAGTGGATCATTTGCTAAATAGTCAGGAATAATTTTACAAAATGCTTTTGGAAAAATTCCTTTATCTATATTTTTAATTGCATTGTGTACATCTTCTTTTGAAGCGGAAACTCCGCGTTTATCATATCGTTGAGTGCTCATTTAAATTATTTTTTTTGAGTTATTTTCAATACACAAAGGTAGGAATTTTAAGCATATTATTAATCTGTTTTATCATCGTTTATTTTTTAGATTAACTGTTGTCATATTAAATATAATTACTATTATGTTTAATATGACAATGATAACATAAAATAGTACTGCTTTCTATTTGTGATATTTTGTTATTAATAATGATCTATAAAAAAAGTGATATCTTTTAGATATCACTTTTTAAACTTAAGATAATATATTATTGATTATTAACCCCCAGCTCTTTTTCAATGACTTCCAATTCTTTGGATTTGTCTATACCCATGTTACTTAAATTATAATATACATTTCTAAGTTTCATGTAAGCTGGATTAATTTCACTTTTTTCTGCATTACGTCCTTTAAGAAGTTCTGTATATTTTTCTAGTGGAACTAAAGATTTTTGATAGAAATCAACTGTTTTTTTGTCATTTTCCATCTGTTTTTGTCTGTCGCTTAATTTTGAAGTTAATTCTTTAAGTTCTTGTGCTTGAAGGATATAATTCACTGCTATAGCTTCCAGTGCTCTTTCACAATTAGGATCTTGAGTTAATGCTTTATTGTATTCTACTTCAGCAGCATCAAAATTACCTTTTTCAGCTAATAAAGCACCTTTTACACTATTTAGATCACAAGCATTTGTAGGATCATTTTTAATTGCAACATCCAGATAATCTAGTGCTTTTGTATTTTCACCTCTACGAATAAACACATTAACAAGATTTGGAATAAAATATTTGCTTTTTGGAAATTTATCAGCACCTTTATAAAGAACATCTAAATATTTTGCTGAATCTCCTTGTTGAATATAAGTACTTGCTAATAACTCATATAGGTCGCTTTCAATGTAAGCAGTATTTGCAATAAATGGTTCTTTTATTGCACGATTTAGTAATTTTTCTGCTTTGAAATAATTTTCAGCCTGAATAGATGTGATAATAGCATAATATTTTATTATTTGAAAAGTACTATCAATTACAAAAGCATTTGCTTCCCCCTCATACATTGGTAATGATGGAATATTCCAATAAATCTCAAAAAACTCAGTAGCTTTATTATAATTTTTTTGTTCATTATAATAAACTCCACCATTAATATAAAAAGGATGATTTGCTTTCAAAATACTTGCTACATCTTTTCTTACTTTATTTTTTACTTTGCCTTTACTGTCTGGTATTTGACCTAGAGAATCAGCTTTTATATATGGAAGGTATGATTCCATAAGTCCATTGTACATTGCATTATCATCAGCTTTTTGACCAAGAGTTTGTTTAATTCTCTCATCATCAAAAACTTTGTTACCAATGTCTCCATATAATTTCCATGTTTCAGGATCATTCATGGTTTCTGGATTAGTGATTGCTCCTTTCAATAATGAACGAGCTTCATTCAAATCTTTACCATCAAGAGCTCGCTTTGCACTTTTTATAGCACTTTTTTGTGCAGAAACTGTTCCTACAGATAGTAATGACAGTGTTACAGTAATGAATAATAATTTTTTCATTTTATTCCGTCTTTAGTAGATTAATATTTTATTTTCAATTTAATTGTTATAACAATATTCAATATTTAGTTTTTTAGACATAAATTATACCAAAAGTTTAATATAGATTTTGATAAATGATCATTATTCTTTTGTTTCATCTACTACATCGTCATTCAACGCAGTTATTTCACTGTCTTCCAACTCCTCCGAATTAACTTTACAAACCGATGCAATTTCATCATTTCTCTTGTCAAGATTTATCAATCTAACACCTTGAGTTGAGCGTCCCATAACGCGAATATCGGAAATTTTTACACGTATAGTAATACCCGATTTGTTAATTATCATTAAATCGTTATTTTCATTGACATTCTTAATCGTAACAAGTTTCCCAGTCTTTTCTGTTATGCTAAGTGTTTTTACACCTTTACCTCCCCTATTTGTTCTTCTGTACAATGCTTCCCCATCATCATCATTGAGATATGAACGTTTTCCATAACCATGTTCAGAAACAACCAATAAGGTATCTTTAGTGTTTGAATCAATACAAATCATACCTACAACGTAATCTTCACCATCATCATCAAGTTTCATGCCACGAACACCAGACGCTGTTCTTCCCATTGGACGAACAGCAGATTCATTAAATCGAATAGCTCGTCCATTTCTATTGGCCATTAAAATCTCTTTCTTTCCGTTAGTTAATCGAACAGAGATTACTTGATCATTATCATTAATAGTAATTGCATTCACTCCATTTTGACGCGGATGCGAATATGCTTTAAGAAGTGTTTTTTTTATAACCCCATATTTTGTACAGAAGGTCAGATAATGTGAATTATTATAATCTTCATCATCTAATCTATTTACTCTAACAAATGCTGTAACAGAATCATCAGAATCAATATTCAATAAATTTTGAATAGCCCTTCCTTTACTGTTTTTGCTACCTTCAGGAATGTCAAACACTCTCAACCAGAAACATTTACCTTTTTGAGTAAAGAACATCATATAATTATGATTTGTTGCTGGATAGATATATTCCACGAAATCTTCTTCGCGAGTTTCGGTTCCTTTTGCTCCTATACCACCTCTATTTTGTGAATGATATTCAGTCAGCAAAGTGCGTTTAATATAACCAAAATGAGATATAGTTATAATCACTTCATCATCTGAATAGAAATCCTCAGGATCCAATTCTTCAGAAGCATAAACTATTTTTGAGCGACGTTCGTCACCATATTTTTCTTTTATTTCAACTAATTCATCTTTTATGACCTTCATGCATAGATCATCATTAGAGAGTATTTCTTTGAAATATGCAATTTGTTTTTCAATTTCTTCATATTCTGCGTGCAATTTATCTTGCTCTAGTCCCGTTAACTGACGTAAACGCATTTCTACAATCGCACGAGATTGAATTTCAGATAATTCAAATCGTTCCATCAAACGTTGAATAGCATTTTGAGGATTACTTGAACTTCGGATTATTGCAATAACTTCATCAATATTATCTGATGCAATAATCAATCCTTCCAATATATGTGCTCTTTCTTCTGCTTTACGTAGATCAAATTTAGTACGTCTTATTACTACCTCATATCGGTGCTCAACGAATTGTTCAATCATCTGCTTTAGATTTAGCAGATAAGGTTTTCCTTTTACAAGAGCGATGTTGTTTGAGTTAAAAGATGACTGTAATGCAGTAAGTTTAAATAATTTATTTAAAACAATGTTGGCATTAGCATCTCGTTTAACATCAACAACAATTCGCATTCCCTGACGATCGGATTCATCATTTACATTAGAAATTCCCTCAATTTTTTTATCAGTAACAAGTCTAGCAATATGCTTAATGAGTTCAGCCTTATTAACCAAATAAGGAATTTCAGTAATCACTATTTTATCGTGTGATTTTTCTGTTTCAATTTCTGCTTTTCCGCGAATAATTATGCGTCCCCTACCAGTTTCAAATGAATCTTGAACACCCTTATAACCATAAATATAACCTCCAGTTGGGAAATCTGGTCCTTTGATAAAATTCATTAGACCAGGTATATCAATTTCCCGATTGTCAATATATGCAATTATTCCATTTATACATTCTGTAAGATTATGAGGAGCAATATTCGTTGCCATACCAACTGCAATACCAGATGATCCATTTATTAGCAAGTTAGGTATCCTTGATGGTAAAACAGTAGGTTCAGTTAAAGTGTCATCAAAGTTTGATGTAAAATCTACTGTATCTTTTTCTATATCTCGGAGCATTTCCTCTGCCAATCTATTCAAACGAGCCTCTGTATAACGCATAGCAGCAGGACTGTCTCCATCTACACTTCCCATATTACCTTGTCCATCAACAAGTGTATAGCGCATAGACCAATCTTGTGCTAACCTAACCATTGCATTATATACTGATGAATCGCCATGAGGGTGGTACTTACCTAGTACTTCACCGACAATTCTTGCAGACTTCTTTGTTGGTTTATCATAAGTGTTCCCCAAACCATTCATTCCAAATAATATACGTCTATGAACAGGTTTAAATCCATCACGTACATCAGGTAACGCTCTGGCTACAATTACAGACATCGAATAGTCGATGTATGACGATTTCATTTCATCCTCAATATTTATGGGGATAATTCTATCTTCTTGATCAGTCATTTTTTGAATTTCTCGCTTTTTATAAAATTATATCTTTCTAGCTATCAACTGATTTAACAGTCTTATTGGGCCTGAATTAAAACGATACTAAATTACTACTTTTTTCCGGATTTAACAAATTGTACTAGCATTAAAACAGACCATTTTACATGATAATTTCAACAAATAAATTACAATAATTTACATAAAAAAAGCTCTTATAAACTAGAATAAGAGCTTTAAAATATTCAAAAAAAGAATCTATTATTCTTTTCCGTGACAGTTCTTGTATTTTTTACCACTTCCACAAGGACAAGGTTCATTTCTTCCAACCTTTTTTTCAACACGAATTGGTTCATGTTTTTGTGGTTGTTTTTGTGGTTCACCAGCATTTCTGTTCCCTAACCCTGTACCCTCATCTTTTTGTGTACGATATTTACTGAAATCTGTTTTATGTTCAGGAGCTGCTTGACGAATATTCTCAGGATTCTGAACCGGGATCTGTCCACGCATTAAAATTGCTACTGCTTTAGTATTAACAGTATTCACCATAATTTTAAACATGTTGAAGGATTCAAGTTTATATATTAATAATGGATCCTTTTGTTCATAACTTGCATTCTGTACCGATTGTTTTAAATCATCCATTTCACGAAGATGCTCTTTCCAAGCTTCATCAATCGTAAATAATAAAATAGATTTTTCAAAAGCTTTTACCAAAGCTTTGGATCCTGATTCATATGCTTCTTTTAAATTACAGGAGATATTATATACGCGCTTACCGTCAGTAATTGGAATAAGAATATTTTGATATCTTGCACCTTGATTTTCATATACGTCTTTTATCACCGGCTGAGCTATTTCTGCCATTTTTTCAGTTTTGCGTTTGAAGCCACTAATTGCTTTTTCAAATACCTGATCAGCTCTAACATCAAGTTTGATATGTTTCATATCATCTTCATCAAAAGGAACTTCGGCAGACATTATTCTAAAAGCATCCAGTTTCAAGCCTTCGTAATCATCCTCATTTTCTTCTACAAGATTATAAGCAGTCTCTTGTATCATTGTAACAACATCCATTTCAATTCGTTCTCCCATTAAAGCATGACGACGTCTTTTATAAATCACTTCACGTTGTGAATTCATTACGTCATCGTATTCAAGCAATCTTTTACGAATTCCAAAGTTGTCCTCTTCTACTTTTTTCTGAGCACGTTCAACTGATTTGCTTAACATATTATGTTCCAGAACATCACCTTCCTTGAACCCCATCCTATCCATCAATCCGGCAATTCTTTCTGTTGCAAATAAACGCATTAAATCATCTTCTAATGAAACGAAGAAGATTGATGAACCTGGATCACCTTGACGTCCCGCACGACCACGAAGCTGACGATCAACGCGACGAGATTCATGTCGTTCAGTACCAATGATAGCTAAACCGCCTGCTACCTTTACTTCTGGACTAAGCTTGATGTCTGTACCACGACCAGCCATATTTGTTGCTATAGTTACAACACCTTTTTGTCCTGCAGTAGCCACAATTTCAGCTTCTCGCTGGTGCAATTTGGCATTCAATACATTATGTTTAATTTTTCTCATTGTAAGCATTTTGCTTAACAACTCAGAGATCTCCACAGAAGTTGTACCAACAAGAACTGGACGACCAGCATCCACCATAATTTGAATTTCCTCGATTACAGCATTATATTTTTCACGTTTAGTTTTATAAATTCGGTCGTTCATATCATTACGAACAATTGGTTTATTCGTAGGAATAACAACAACATCAAGCTTGTAAATATCCCAAAACTCGCCAGCTTCAGTTTCAGCTGTACCTGTCATACCTGCAAGTTTATGGTACATACGAAAATAATTTTGTAATGTGATTGTCGCAAATGTTTGTGTTGCTGCTTCTACTTTAACATGCTCCTTTGCTTCAATAGCCTGATGAAGTCCATCTGAATAACGACGCCCTTCCATAATACGTCCAGTCTGTTCATCAACAATCTTAACTTTGTTATCTATAACAACATACTCATCATCTTTCTCAAATAAAGTATAAGCTTTAAGTAGTTGATTTACAGTATGAACGCGCTCCGATTTGATTGCATAGTTTTGAAGTAATTCATCTTTCTTTTCAATTTTTTGTTCTTCCAATAGATTCTCATTTTCTAATTCAGAAAGCTGAGTTCCTATATCAGGTAATACAAAAAACTGTGGGTCATCAGATTTTCCGGTAAGTAAATCTATTCCTTTTTCAGTAAGTTCAACTGTATTATTCTTTTCGTCAATCACAAAATATAATGGATCAGTAACAACATGCATATTCCTGCTTTGATCCTGCATGTAAAAAGCTTCAGTCTTTAACATGGTTGCCTTAATCCCTTGTTCACTTAAATATTTAATTAAGGGCTTATTTTTTGGCATACCTTTATAAGAACGAAAAAGGGCTAAAGCAGCTTCTTCCTGTTCTTTTTTGTCTTCCGAATTCATTTTTTGTTTTGCATCAGCAAGAAAACGAGTTGTTAAATCACGTTGAGCTTTAACTATAATTTCAACGCGTGGACGATATTCATCAAAAAGCTGATCATCTCCTTTAGCTACCGGACCACTAATAATCAATGGGGTACGAGCATCATCAATTAATACTGAATCGACCTCATCGACAATGGCAAAGTTGTGGGTACGTTGAACTAAATCTTTTGGTGATACAGCCATATTATCACGCAAATAATCAAAACCAAATTCATTATTTGTTCCAAATGTTATGTCTGCTTCATAAGCATTTCTACGAGCTTCTGAATTCGGCTCATGCTTATCTATACAATCCACAGATAATCCATGAAACATGTAAAGTGGTCCCATCCATTCAGAGTCACGTTTTGAAAGATAATCGTTCACAGTCACAACATGAACACCGTTATGAGTAAGTGCATTTAGAAATACAGGTAAAGTAGCAACTAATGTTTTTCCTTCTCCTGTAGCCATTTCAGCAATTTTTCCTTGATGAAGTACAACACCTCCAAAAAGCTGGACATTATAATGAACCATGTCCCAAACTATTTCATTTCCGCCCGCAATCCAATGATTCTGAAATACTGCATTATCACCATCTATTTTTACGAAATCATGCTTAGCAGCTAAATCTCTGTCAAAATCAGTGGCGGTAACAATAATTGTTTCATTTTCTTTAAAACGGCGAGCTGTTTCTTTCATAATAGAAAAAGCCTCCGGAAGAACTTCACTTAAAATTTTTTCAAGTTTATCTGTTACTTCCTTTTCTAATTTATCTACTTGATTCCAAACCTCTTCTCGTTTTTCAATTTCTAAAGTTTCTATGCCGGATTTAATTTCAAAAATCTTTTCTTTATCTTCAGCAACATAATCAGAAATACGCTTTTCAAGTTCTTTTGTTTTAGCTCGTAAATCATCGTTCGACAATTTTTCAATCATTGGATAAACAGCTTGTATCTTGCGTACTTCCGGACTGATTTCGTTTAAATCTCTTTGTGCTTTATTGCCAAATAATTTTGATATAATATTATTTAATCCCATTTTGTTATTGCTTATGTGTGTAATTTTTAATCCTAATAAATTGATTAATTTAATTGAATAGCTCTTTAAGAATTTCACCTCTCGAAGCATTGGGAGCTCTTATTCTTAATCTGTACGCCACACTTGGTGCAATCTGAGTCGCATCTATCGGGGTTGAAATTCTTTGAGGTTTTATATTATTTCCAAAAAAGATTGCTGGAGATATTACAGCATTACTTCTTACTTTTATATTTGTTGATTTATTATCATTTACTACCGACCATCCAGGTTGTAATTCTACAAATAAGTCTCCGGAAATACCTTTACAATAACTATTCCTATAATATTGAACAGTCTGATTATATGCACCGTGAAGCATTTGATGTGATGTAATTACATCATGAATGCCAGATGAATGAACTAAAAACTCAGCCGCTATTTGTTGAATATCTGCAAGAGAAATTTTCTTGTCTTCTATAAGATTTCGATCTAAGTAATACTGCTGGTTATAGTATTTTGTTACCCATTCACCTTGGCCGTAAACAGCCATCAAGTACATGTTTAATAAAGCTCTGATTTTTTCAGGATTGAATTCACCTCCTGATAATTTTATACCTTCTGGATAAATTTCTTGTTCATTAAAATATCCTGTAGATACAACAAATATTAAAGTATTATCAAGACCAATTGTTTTGTCAATTGTTTCTATTAGTTGTGCCAATTCCTGATCTAAACGATAATAAATATCTTGTATTTCAATTGAATAATTCTTATCTAATGCATTATCATAATTACCGGCATAAAATGTAAGTGAAAGAAAATCAGGATAAGTTCTTGTTCCCAATTTGTTTTCAACCAAAGCATTTTCTGCCATTTTCCTGACTTCTGTATTAATAAAAGGCGACTGTTTAATTAAGCGAAAACGATTGTTTTTAGTAGCACCTAATTGATGTTGAAAATCAATAATGTTACGAGTGTATGGAAATGCATCATAATTTGCAATAGGCATACTGGGTTTCCATACAAGAGATAATCCTTTTTTATATAAAGATTCATTACTTCCATTGTGTTTTTCCACAAATGAATATGAAGCATCATAATATTTACTTGTTATCCATTTTCCATTAATATCATCAACCCAATAAGAACCTCTTGCAGTATGACCTCCAGAAGAAAGAGCGGATATAGCATTTGGTGCAAATGAAAAAATATCAGAATTGTCACCTGAAGCAACACTTAACTCATCAGTTAAAGTAGAAACAATTATTGGGGAAGGAGATAATTGATCATCAACATTATTTATAGATGAAATATCTGCAAATGATGACACCTCTTTATTTTGTTTGATTAAATATTTGGAATTTCCTTGAATTCCATGAAAAGAAGGATTAGCTCCGGTATAAATGGTTGTGGTAGCAGAAGCTTCGTCCAAATAGGGAAAATTAAACTCTATGTCAGAATAAACCAAACCCTCGTTCAATAATTTTTTAAAACCTTTATCACCAAATGTGTCCTTAAATAATTCTAGATAATCACCACGCAATTGATCAATAGTAATGCCTATAACCAACTTTGGTGTTTGATGAACGCTTTGTGAATAAACAGAAGCTATAGAAAAAAAAGCAAAAAGTGAAGTAAGTATCTTAATCATGTAAAAATTTAGTCTATAGTAGTAATGCAATAATTGTGCTAAGTTTAATGTCCCCACCCTGCTTTTAATGCTTCTGGAGAAGAAAACCTTTTATTTTTCTTTTTTCCTTTTCTGAATATCCATGCGTTTATTCCTGAACGAATCCATAAGCACATTGAAAATGGAATGGTTGCAAGATGTAATTGCTGAGGAATAAAAATCCAACATGCCAGGAAAAATGTTAATGTTGCAAAGTTAATAAAATGATATATATAAACCACGTTTTTGAGTGATTTTACCCAAAATAAAGGAACAGCAATGAGTGCGAAAACATTTAGCCAAACAAAGTTCCAATTTGGATTAGTTGCAGGATGAAGCGAAAAATACATTAAGAAAAAAACAGTCAACCCGCCAAGTCCGGCAATACCGAAAATTATTGTATCAAATATCTTTGGAATACGTGCTTTATTAAACTTTACAACTTGTACCATTGAAATTATCAATGTTAATATTAGCATAATCCATCCAAAAATAAAAGGTTTCAACACGTTTCTGAAAATGTTCGATTCAGAACTTGGTAAATTCTCTTCCAATATCACATTTTGAGACTTCACTAAAGGATATTGCAAAGTATCATTCTTGAAAATAGTAGCATCTTCAAATGAATTCTTAAGGTATGATGGTATAAACATCTTTTCACGTACATCTATTATTCTGTCTGCTTCAGTACCAATTAACAGACTGATACCAAATTGAATCCATGGAAAATTTCTCGTACATTCATCAACTAAATCTCTGTAACTCTGAGGCTTATCTGTTGGAGTATACCTAACTTCTCCTTTAATATAATTCTCAATAATATCTCTTGGACGGGTAGCACAATTGTCGTAAAAATAGTTATAACGATATTCTCTGTTTTCAGGTAAAGCATTCAAATACAATGCATTCCACATTTCTTGTTTTTCAGATTTTGAAAGATTTAGTTCTTGTTCTACTACTTCCACTCCCTTATACTTATATTCTGCCAAAAATTCACTGTATGAGGTTATACCTAAAATATAATCTGTTTCTCCCCTTACAAAATGATATATAAAATGAGGTTTAGATGAATCAAAAAAACCATAATTGAATACTAAATCTATTTGAGTCGAATCGTCGACAACAAGAATTGCAGTATGTCCAAAAATAGCATAAACAGCACTTGGCCAAGGATTAGCAGTCAATAGACTAATTTTTGTACTGTCACTTAATTGTGTTTGAGATTGCAATGAAAAAAAAGATAGTAAAATAAGCAACAATACGACAAAGGACCTTTTCATTAGTTCAATTAAATAGTTGATTATAGTACAAAATTAATTATAATCAGATAATAAGCCAAAACACAGGGTGAGTTTTTTGAATTAAGGAATAAAAACAAGAAAAAAAGGTCGACATTTTAGAAGATGTCGACCTTTTTTCTTTTCTTTAAGTCAAAAAATAACCATTATTTCGTATTTTTTTTGTTGCGGCTTCCATAACGGTTCATAAATTTATCCACACGTCCGGCTGTGTCTACCAGTTTTGATTTACCTGTATAGAAGGGATGTGATGCGCTGGTAATTTCAAGCTTTACCAACGGATATGTAACACCGTCAATCTCAATAGTTTCCTTTGCATTGATTGTTGAACGAGAAATAAAAACCTCTTCGTTTGACATATCCTTAAAAACTACTGGACGATAATTGGTGGGTTGAATATCCTTTTTCATTTTGTTTATTTTTTTTCTAGTTGATTCTAATTTTTTGGTTTGCAAAGATAGAACAATCTATTAAAACAAAAAAATAAAAGCTCAATATTTTTCTTTTTTACGTTGAAAATAGTGTTATTTGCATTCAAAATTACAAAATAATCAATGAAAATAGAAATAATTACCATTGGCGATGAAATATTGATTGGTCAAATTGTTGACACAAATTCAGCATGGATGTCAGCTGAACTTACAAAGAATGGTTTTGAAGTACTTAAAATTGAATCTGTGGGAGATAATCCAACACAAATAAAAGAAGCTATTAACCTTGGATTCGAGCATGTAGATATTCTACTCTTGACTGGTGGAATAGGTCCAACAAATGATGATATTACAAAAAATGTATTATGTGATTATTTTCAATCATCATTGGTCTTTAGTAATGACGTTCTTGCCAATATTCTTGAGGTTTTTTCAAATCGAAATTTAGAACTGAATGAACTCACGCGTAATCAAGCTTTCGTACCTGAAAAAGCAAAAGTTATTCAAAATAAAGTAGGTACTGCACCTATTTTATGGTTCAATAAAGACGAAAATAAAGTTTTAGTATCCATGCCTGGGGTTCCTTTTGAAATGAAATGGGTTATGAAAAACGAGATTATTCCACGCCTGCAAAGTAAGTTTTCATCAGAACAATATTTGCAGAAATCTTTTATGATTGCTGGAATAACAGAATCTAAACTTGCAATTCTATTAAAGAATTTTGAAGATGAACTTCCCCAAAATTATTCACTTGCTTATCTCCCCTCTTTTGGTATTATTCGTTTACGTCTTTTTACCCGCGGTAGTCAAAACCAAGAAGGATTAGAAAAACAAGCAGTTAAATTAAAACAAATTTTGAAAGATCTAATGCTTTCGGATGTTGAACTTACACTTGAGGAATTAATAGGTAAGTCATTAAATGAGAAATGTTTAACTATCTCAACGGCTGAAAGTTGTACTGGTGGTTTCATCGCTCATAAAATCACACTAATACCTGGTTCTTCTAATTATTATAAAGGAAGTATTGTGGCGTATAGTAATCAAATAAAAACAAACATATTATATATCAAAAAAGAGACTATAGATAAATTTGGTGCAGTCAGTCAAGAAGTTGTAGAAGAAATGGCTAAAGGAGTTTCTGAATTATTCCATACAGATTGCAGTATTGCTGTTTCAGGTATTGCAGGACCTGATGGCGGAACAGATGAAAAACCCGTAGGAACTGTTTGGGTTTGTACAAAAATCAAAGATAAAAAGGTCAGCGTACTTTATCACACTGGACGTGCACGAGAAGAAAATATATCAAGAGCTACAAATATGGCTTTACTTCAATTCTACAAATTGCTAAAACAATATAATTGATTTTAATTATTTATCTAACAAATAATAACAGCAGTATTACCTTATTGATTGGCCTTTTAATTGGTGGCATCATAGCTTTTCTAATATTTAAACTTATTAATTTTAATCAATCTGAATCTGAAATACGTACAGAATCACATACTGTGGTCGAAACTATTAAACGCGTTTTCAAGGTTGTGGTTGCAGAAGATCAATTAAATGATGTTTACAACTATGAGAGTACAAAAAAACTTTTCAAATAAAACTCTAATTTCTCATTCACATACCTTTGAACAAATTAATCCTATTCAACTGAATGAAGAAAACGATGCCAAAAACTAATCGATATTAAAAAAAAATGTTTTAACAAAAAAAGAGAGAATCTTCCGACTCTCTCTTCATTTATGATATAAAAAATCAATCATAAATCTCTTATCCAAATATTACGATAAGCAACCTCAGTTCCATGATCCTGAAGCATCAAAGGTAAACGTCCATGGGCTTTATATGTTGGAAACCCAATGTAAGGAGTATCACCTTTCAAAGTGAGATTATTTTGAATTAGAATACCATTTAAAACAACTGTTATAACTGCAGGTGAAATCAATTTATCATCTGTGCTAAAAACAGGAGCTTTCCAATATATGTCATAAACTTGCCATTCCCCGTTCTTTGTATAGGCATTTGCCAATGGAGCACTTTGTTTGTAAATGCTGCCAACCATACCATTTACATATGTATGATTGTTATCGCCATCCAAAACTTGCACTTCATAGGTCGATTGTAAAAAGATTCCGCTATTACCACGATTTTGCCCATTGAAATTTTTAGGATCGGGAGATTTAAATTCAATATGTAACTGACAGTCTCCAAAAAACTCTTTCGTATAAACGGGACCAGATCCTGGAGCTATAATCATTTCACCATTGGCTACTTTCCATTGGACAGGTTTTTTATCTTTAGTTTCCCATTTTGATGCATCTTTTCCGTCAAAAAGGATTACTGCATCCGAAGGAGGTTGACCAATAGTTTTACCGGGGGTTACTCTGGGTGGTTCTGGTTTATACCATTCGGTTTCACGAGGATCTTTATCTGCAAAAATAAGTGCTATTGCAAAAACAGATAGGAGTATTGACAAAATTTTCTTTTTCATTTAAAAATCTATTTGATGTTTTTTTATAAAATGATTACTCTATTTATTTTAGTCCCTTAATCCTGATATTTCTGAATTTCACAATTGAACCGTGTCCAAGAAAACCAATATGGCCGGTTTTATTGAACAAACCGGGATGTTCACGACCGTCGGCTGTTCCATTTTTAGCTGCTTCGCGAATATTGCCTTCAAGAATTGTTTCACCATTCAGCGTGACTTTAATATTATCACCATTTGCTATTACTTCTTGATAATTCCATTCACCTGTTGGTTTTAAGAAACCTCTTTTAGCAGGAATAACACCATAAACTGATCCATGGTACTGATATACTTGCAAATCTTTATAAATAGGTGATTCATTATCAAGAATTTGAAGCTCCATTCCCTGATATGCTGCATCGCCTTCCATAGGTGTGCGTATTCCTAAACCATTATTGGCTCCTGGAGTCAACTGAAATTCAAAACGAAATACAAAATTGTCATACTGATCTTTAGTATATAAATTTCCTCCAAAATTCTGACTTGGATAAATCACAATATTGCCATCTTCTAAAACATAGTCTTTAGTATTTCCTGTCCAACTATGCATATTAGTTCCATCAAACAAAACTTTAAATCCTTCTTTTTCTTCTGCATCAGATAATTTGAAGGGTTCTGCTTTTTTAATCTCTTTAATAAAAAGATTACGATAGGCTACTTTACTGCCGTGCGCTTGTAACTCAATCTGTTCAACTGGGAATATTGGCTGACTTCTGTCCCAATAGTTTTCAAGAATAACATTGTCTGTCACTAATTCACCATTCAACCAAACTGATACTCTATCTCCAACCATCTTTATTTTAAAAGTGTTCCACTCTCCTACTTTTTGATCAGCTACTTTTAACGGTTTACTCGGATTTGACTGATTATTATATAATCCACCTGATCCCACTTGAGCACCAACATTTACACGTGCTGTGTCCCAAATCTGAACTTGAGGGGTTCCACGTAAATAAATTCCGGCATCTGGCTCTGGTCCGGAATAAAGTTTCCAATCGACAAGCATTTCAAAATCACCGTATTGCTTATCAGTACATAAATTATCAAATCCTTTTCCTGTGAAAATAATGTTGCCATCTTCTACAATCCAATCAATGGCTGCTTGTTTATCGGCTTTTACTTGAGCAGCAGCTAAATCTTTCTTGCTCATTTTTGACCTTTTAATTGGATTTTCTACTAATCCTTTCCAACCATCAAGGTTTTTACCATTGAACATAGATACATAGCCTCCATCTTTTGAATTTTCATTCAAATATTTAGTAATTGATTGACGCTGATAATCAGCATCTGGATTATTCAATGTTTTGCTAACTTTTTCAAGAATTTCGGTCGTTTCTTTACCGGCAAAATCAGGATTATTGATTGCTAAATTCATGGCAGCTTGAGCAGCTGATTCACTTAAAGTTGGCTGATTCATAAATGGGGCGACAAACAATAACGATTGATACATTCCTGTAGCGCCTAACAAACTGATGATATTATTTTTTTGTTGATCTGTTTCAGCAAAACCCATGACTTCTTGAAGATAAAGACTTTTAACAGCACCTGTTACATTGGATTTCTTAATTAAAGCAACAACAGCATCTACTGATTTACTTTTCTCTTCTTTACTTGTGCTGTTTCTAAGAATATCCAATAATGAATAAATAACATTAAATGATTTCCATGATGCAAGTGCATCAAAAGCTGCCGATTTATTTTGACCGGTACTAGTGGCATAAGCTTTTGTTAAAACATTCATGGCTTCTTGTGAACCGGTATTCGCAAGTGCTTCGTAGTAAAGATATTTATTTGATGATTTATTCATTCTTTCTGTAATCTGCTTCAGTTGATCATCTGCTGAAAGAAATGACAATGCTTTATTAAGAGCCTTTTGCATTGAAGGAATATATGCTTTATCGGACTGTTCTAACAAAGTGAATAGGTCTGAAAGATTTTTGCTGCTTACAACAGAAGAAAGCGTTTTAGCAGCTTCGTCCTTAACCGACTTGTTGTCAGTAAATAGCTGGTTATAAACCAAATTATACTGACTTTCCATCTGACGATTTGCAATAAGTTGCAATATGGCTATCTTACCTGCATCACTACTACTTTCAAAAACAGATGCCAATGTGTAAGAAATATCACCATTATAACTTGATAGGGCTCCTTTTGCAAGATCAACAGTTTTGTTATCACTACTTTTTAATAAACCGGCTAATGCTAACATTGACTCTTCTCCACCTATCATAGACAGCGCAGATATCGCAGCTTTCTGAACCATTAAATCAGATGAGTTCAGGTAGTTTATAATTGTAGAAACGGCACTGGCGATTTTTTTGTTTCCTAATGAATATAAAATTGCTGCTTGAACAGATGGCGAGGCTTTTGGAGACAATGACTTTTGAACTAAATCCATTACTTTATTATTCTTTTCAAAAGAAAATGTATTCAAAAGATTTGTCATAGTAACTGGATCAGCTGTCTTAAGCACATTTTTAAATAAGTTCACTTTGTTAGTATTCGATAAAGAAAACAACAATTCGTTTGCTGCTAAACTTAAATCAGATTTTTTCTGTTTGGTCGCAACAGATAAAAGGTTTTTTGCTTCCTTTTCAACTAATTTAGGTTCACTAGTAATTAACTTGCTTAAGAGTGTAATATATGTCTGAGTAGCATTTGACTTTGTATATGAATATCCTACTTTTTCAGCTGCTTTACGTAAGATTTCTACCGACATTTTAGATCCGGTATTAGCTAATGCGTCATAAATTACTTTTTCTAATACGGGTGAAGTACTTTTTGATAAAAGACCAAGCAAAACAGGTTCGGCTGAATCATTATTTGTTTGAGAAAGTGCATTCACTAATTGTATTTGAAAAGTTTCATTGGTTGTACTCTTCAAACCATTCAATAATGCTGAACCGGCTGCATCTGAATTAAACTTCGACAAAGCTTGCGAAGCTGGACCAATAAGTCGTTCATCTTTTAATAAAGTTGATAATACATCAACATTATCATCTCCACCAATCTTTTCAAGTTGACGGATAATAGTGGCTTTTATCTCATTATCATATGATTGTCCCAACGCTTTTTCGTAAGCATTTGCAGCAACTGAACGTTTTGCATTATCATTTGCTACAAAATTGGTCCAAGCACTGATTGCATAATCAATAGTTTCATTGCTTTTGTTTCCCGGAGGATTGAACTTCCCAATAAGATTCAATAAACCTTCTTCACCGGTAGAAACCAAGTCTGTCATTAATTGATTATATTGTTTTTGATTGTCTGCAGGCAACTGAGCTAATACATCTGCAACAATAGTTGATTTTGATCGGCTTTGTGGAGTTTGAGCATTGATGCTAAAAGGAATATAGCTGACAATTAATATCAAACAACACAATATATATTTAAAATTCTTTTTCATCTTTTCTTGAATTTAACGATTAAATAGTCCAGGGTGAACGATTAGATTGATCAACTAAACGATTTGCTTCTTCGTCATTAATAAATAACTGTTTAATAGGATCAAAATTAAGCGTACGATTCAATCGTAATGCTACTGCTCCCATATTAACTATTGTAGCAGAATGGTATCCATTAATTTCGTTCAGTGCAAATTTCTGACGGTTACGAACACATTCAATAAAATCTGTGTTCTGTTCTATCGGTTCAGGAAATTCAGCTAATTTCTTTTCCCAGTTTGGAATATCACATACAAAGTTTTTATATACGTTTCCTTTTGGACCGGCAATATATGGAGTATCTGATTTACCGTAATCCCCACCCCATAAAACAATCTGGCAGCCATCATCATAGGTGTATGTTATTGATCTCCATGTACCTACAGCGTCTGGGTGTTGTTGCGGTGCGTCTACTTCTACTTTAACGGGACTGGTATTGTCTTTTCCTAATAGAAATTGAACGGGGTCAATATAATGCTGACCCATATCGCCTAATCCTCCGGCATCGTAATCCCAATATCCACGGAATGTTTGATGTACTCTATGGGCATTATATGGTTTGTAGGGGGCTGGTCCTAACCAAAAATCATAATCTAGTTCTTTTGGTACAGGCTGAGGCTCTAAATGATTCTTACCTACCCAAAAGAATTTCCAGTCAAATCCTGTGTGTTTACTGATAGTGACTTTCAAGGGCCAACCAAGCATGCCGCTGTCAACAAGCTTTTTTAATGGCTTAACTTGGGTTCCCAATCCATAAAATGTGTCTTCGAAACGAAACCATGTATTTAAACGGAATATATTTCCATGCTGTTTAATGGCTTCCATAACACGCTTACCTTCACCTATGGTTCGTGTCATAGGTTTTTCACAAAAAATATCTTTCCCTGCCTTGGCGGCTTCTTCAGCCATTATACCATGCCAATGTGGGGGAGTTGCAATATGCACAATGTCAACATCTTTATCTAGTATCAGATCTCGAAAATCATGATATAGATTGATCTTGTCTTTTACCATGGCAGCTGCCTGAGTTAAATGGTTCTTATCAACGTCGCACATTGCAACAACGCGTGTACCGTTATAACCTATATGGCCTCTACCCATACCTCCAACACCAATGATTCCTTTTGTAAGTTCATCACTTGGTGCAATCATTCCATTCCCTAATACATTACGGGGAACTATTGTTAGAAGGGAAACCCCTCCCAAAGTTTTCAAAAATTGTCTTCTGGTTGTCATGAATTAATTGATTTAAATTCGCCCAAAAATAGTAAAAATTATTCAAATAACACATAACTTTACACTTAAAACTGTCTGTAAACTAGTTTATTTATTCTTGCGTTATTTGACATTCAAAAAAAATATTAAATTTTTCATTTTTATTTTGAGGTATATTTTTTTACATTACCTTTGAACAAAATTATATGAATAGATGTTCATATATCGATATAACAAAAGAACAACAAGAAATGAACATATTAACGCATAAAAAACAGTTGGAAGATGCAGCTTATACTTTAAAAGCTTTAGCTAATGAAACTAGATTAAGCATAGTGATACAGCTTGCAAAACATGAAGAGAAAACTGTTTCAGAGTTGGTAAATGATTTAAATTGTGAACAATCATTACTCTCTCACCACCTAACAGATATGAGAGCTAAAAGAATTCTAAATTGCAGAAAAAGCGGTAAAAACTGCTATTATTCAATTAAAGATGAGCGTGTAATTCAACTCTTGGATTGTATTTTAAAAAAATGTTGATTCATAAAACAAATAAATAATGAAAGCTTTTTTCACAAAACATTGGTTGAAGATTACAGGATTAATTACCGGAGCAATTGGCGGTTACTTATATTATTATTTTGATGGGTGCGTTTCAGGAACTTGTCCAATAACATCAAATCCATACAAAATGATATTCTTTGGAGCAATTTTTGGATATCTGTTTTTTACGCTTTTTGAAAAGGAACCAAAAAAAAATATTGAAAATAATTCAACTGTCGAAAAAGAATAGTAATAAAAAAACAACTCACCAATATGAGAACAAAACAAATATTAATGGCAATTGCAGCGTCAATAATTTTATTAACTGCTTGTAACAATAATAACAAAAACAATTCTACAGAACTATCAAAAGAAACAAAACAAGAAATTAATTCACGAAAAAACGATAACAAAATGGCAAAAACAATTCATTTAACACGAGCAGAGTTTTTAACTAAAGTAGCAAACTTCGAAAAAAATCCTAGTGATTGGAACTATCTTGGCGATAAGCCTTGTATAATTGATTTTTATGCAGATTGGTGCGGACCATGTAAAATGGTCGCTCCTATCCTGGAAGAACTTGCCGCCGAATATGACGGACAAATCTATATTTATAAAATTGATACGGAAGCTGAACAACAGTTGTCAGCGGAATTTGGAATCAGGAGCATTCCAACAATTCTATTCTGCCCTATAGGAGAGAGCCCTCAAATGGCACAGGGAGCGTTACCTAAGGATGTACTGAAAAAAGCTATTAATGAAGTGTTGTTAAAACAACCTCAAGTGGATCTCAAAGAATCATAATAAAATAAGGTTATGGAAAAAATGTTTTATGAGAGTAAAAGCGCTTATGGTTTTGATGATACCATAAGCAAACTTTCTGACATTATAATTAAAAGTGGATGGAAAGTTTCATATATTCATGATTTGCAGGAAACAATGAAAAAAAATGGTGTGGAAGTGGCACCCGTAAAGGTGATTGAACTTTGTAATCCTAATTATTCTTATCGAATTTTGTCTGATGATAAGCTGCGCATTTATTCTAATATGTTACCATGCCGAATTTCAGTATATGAAAAAGCCGATGGTAAAACTTATGTATCAAGAATGAACTTTGCTCTTATGGCTACTCAAATAGGGGGAATTGTTCAAGAAGTTATGTCTGTTGCATATCACGATGTCGAAGGTTATATCGAACAAATAAACGAAAAATAATCTCTAAAATAGTATTTAATCGTAAACGGATGTGTTCAATGGGAATACATCCGTTATTTATTTTTATATCAATGTGAATTTTCATTATATTTGCCTGATTATTAAATATCATTGTTCAAATTATACTTAAAAACTGTTTTCCATACCAAAAAATTACAGATTATGCTTAAAAAGACATGTTCCCTTATAATGATTGGCTTCTTAATAAGTGCAAACACATTTTCACAAGTACACAGGGCAGTAAAAATGGATGATTATCCATTCGAAAAACGAAATATTATTAATATTTCAAATATTTTGGGATATGATGTGCTGAAATGTGATTTCCATATTCATACTTCAAATTCTGATGGTGATGTAACAGCTCAAACAAGGGTACAGGAAGCATGGGAAGAAGGATTGGATGTAATTGCAATTACTGATCATATATCTCATAATAAAGGACAAAAAGAAGAGAATCTGGCGTATAATCGAGGAATAAATGATGCTAAAAAGAAAGGAATTATTTTAATAAAAGGGGGCGAAATTACTTTTGATTTAAATCCGGGACCCGGTCATGTAAATGCTCTGTTTCTGCAGGATGTTAATAAATTACAATCAAATAATTGGAGAGAAGCACTTGAGGAGGCTAAAAAACAGGGGGCATTCATTTTCTGGAATCATCCGGGTTGGGCAGTCGATACAATAAGATGGTATGATGAACAGACAGAAATGCTAAAAAATGGATTGATGAATGGAATAGAGATTTTTAATGAATTTGAATACTATCCCGAAGCAATGAACTGGTCTCTGCAAAAGAATCTGACTTTCATTTCAAATACGGATGTGCATAAGGCTATTGATCGTTTATATGATTTCAACAAGATAAAACACCGACCAATGACGCTGGTCTTGTCTAAAGGAAAATCGGAAGCGGCAATAAAAGAAGCTCTTTTTGATGGAAGAACAATGATGTACGCTTATAACATTGTTGCAGGAAAAAAAGAGTATGTGAATGCTTTATTTGATGCTTCAGTAAAACAAAGCTTACCTGAAACACTGGATACAAATAATACTCGTTTCGTTTTTACTAATGGGTCTGATATCGACTTTACACTTAAAAATATAAGTAAAAACGGATTGCCGGAAACAATAATAGTGCCGGGACAAAGCTCAGTGAACATAATTGTAAGTAACGAAAATATACAACCTGCTGTATATGAGGTAGAAAACGCACTTGTAAATGGATATGATCATTTAAAAGTTACGCTTTTTAAATGATCTTCTAAATTGGTTGTATTTATTTAATGACCAATAAAGATAAATTACCGGTTTCATATAAGATAAAAAAACCGACTAACACAAAAATAGCACCGACAATAGGATGCTCAAATTTCTCAATGAATTGTGTGAGGGGTTTTATCGAAGTGAGTTTAAAACTTATGAAACAAAGTAGCGCTGTTGCAATGGCAAAAACAATAGTCATCACTAAAAATTCTGTTCCTGACAAAGCAGTGAACAGGGGAATATAAACTGCAAGATCATCTGTTCCCAATCCAATAGTAATAGCGAGTATTTGCAAAATCAACGAACTATGTTTACTCATGACTTTTTCTGCCTCTTTTTCCTCGTCATCTTCTTTCTCAAAAAAGACTTTGATTCCTATAGCAATAGGTATTAGCCCAAGCAATCCCAGAATTTTATGGGGTATAAAAAGCCCTAAACCAAATGCACCTAACACACCAATACCTACAAGTATAAAGGTTCCTAAAAAATAAGCTCCGGTAATGATTCTAGCTTTTCCTCTATTACTCTTTTTTGTATATAACATAAACAAAATAGGCAACTCGTCAATACTGGTAGCTATATAAGTGAACAATGCTGAAAAAATAATAGATATCATTCAATAAAGATAGTGATTTCTTAGAAATGTAATAATTATTCCTATTTTTTTCCACGGTTTATTTCTTTAAAAATAGACCTATCTCTTCTGCTGCTTTTCGCCCTGAAGCGATAGCACGTACTACTAAGCTTGCTCCGAGAGTAACATCACCGGCAACAAAAACTTTCGTAACAGATGATTGGTTTGGAAAAACGGCAGCAACATTTCCACGTGAATCATATTTAACACCTAAATCGTCCAACAAGCCTTTGTATATCGGGTGTATAAAGCCCATTGACAGCAAAAGCAAATCGGCCGGAATAATTTCAGTTTTTCCGGATTCAAACATCTCTAATTTTCCTCCAGGAGATTTTGTCCACTCTACTTCAACAACTTCTACACCGATAACATGGCCGTCCTTACCTATTATGCGTTTAGTAGCTAAACTCCAACGACGTTCACAACCCTCTTTGTGAGAACTGGAAGTTTTTAATATATTGGGATAGGCTGGCCATGGTGTTTCGGGATTATATGCCACAGGCGGCTGCGGCATAATTTCTATCTGCGTAACTTTAGCGGCTTTGTGTCGGATAGATGTTCCGACACAATCAGAACCGGTATCACCACCGCCAATTACAAGCACTTGTTTTCCTTTGGCGGAAATAATTTTTTCTTTAGAAATATCCATTCCAGCAACTATGCGGTTTTGTTGTTGTAAAAATTCTAAAGCAAAATGAACACCTTTCAATTGGCGACCTTCAACTAACAGGTCACGTGGTTGTCCAGCTCCCATACATAGACAAACGGCATCAAACTTCCTTAACAATTGTTCACTAGTAAAGCCTTTTCCTACTATAACACCACATTTGAATATTATACCTTCCGCTTTAAGTATTTGCAAACGCCGGTCGAGAACTTCTTTATTTAGCTTAAAATCGGGTATTCCGTAGCGCAAAAGACCACCAGGTTGTTCATCCTTTTCGTAAACTACAACAGTATGTCCTTGTTTGTTCAACATATCAGCAGCAGCTAATCCTGCGGGACCGGAACCAACAATCGCAATTCTTTTACCCGTGCGTACTTTAGGTGGATGTGGTTTTACATAACCTCGTAGAAAAGCATACTCTGTTATAGCTGCTTCATTTTCACGAATGGTAACTGCTTGTTCATCTAATGCCAACACACAGCTTTTTTCGCAAAGTGCGGGGCAAACACGTCCGGTAAATTCGGGGAAATTATTGGTTGACGACAATATTTCGTAGGCTTCCTTCCATTTGCCTTTAGACAAATGATCTTGATATTCGGGCATTAAATTATTTAGTGGACAAGCCCAATGACAAAACGGAACGCCACAGTCCATACAACGCGAAGCTTGGACTATGCGATCTTCACTATTCAAGGTTTGTTCTACTTCTGAAAAATCGTTTATCCTTTCGATTATAGGTCTGTAGCCCGCTTCCTTTCTTGATATATTTATAAATGCTCTTGGATTTCCCATAACTGTTTTGATTATCAGTAATCTCTTTCTAATTGTTCTATTTTAAGATTAATTGCCTCAATTTTTTCTTGATGTAACACCTTTTTGTACTCAATAGGGGTTACTTTGATGAAATGTTTCAAATATTCCTCCCAATTAGCAAGTATCTTCCTTGCAAATGGACTATGTGTGTATTTAACATGAGCCGAAATTAATTGATATAGCTCACGGCTATCTGACTGGTCTTCGATAAGTGAAAGTTCTACCATTTCCATATTGCAGTACGAATCGAAATCACCGTTAATATCTAACACGTAAGCGAATCCTCCACTCATCCCAGCTGCGAAGTTTTTGCCTGTCGCACCTAATACAACAGTTCGTCCGCCAGTCATATATTCACAACAATGATCTCCTACGCCTTCGACCACAGCAATGGCTCCACTGTTTCGCACACAAAAACGTTCTCCAACTATGCCGTTAATATATATTTCACCCGAAGTTGCTCCATACATCAATGTATTTCCGGCAATAATGTTATTTTCGGGTGCAAAGTTGGCATCAGTTGGTGGAACAAGTACAATTTTCCCTCCCGACAAACCTTTCCCTAAATAGTCATTTGCTTCACCTTCTAGACGAAAGGACACGCCTAACGAAAGGAATGCTCCGAAACTCTGTCCCGCTGAACCTTTGAATTCAACAGTAATGGTGTCTTCGGGTAATCCAATTGCACCATAACGTTTGGCTATTTCCCCCGAAAGCATTGCACCTGTAGAACGGTCTGTATTAGTTATACCTAACTTGAATTCGACTGGTAGCGAAGCCAAAATAGCTAATTGAGCTTTGTCTATCAGTTTACGGTCGAGAACATTATCTAATTTATTTTCCTTGTTTTTTGTGAATCGAATATCATTCCCATTGTTTGCAAAATACATTAGTTTTGATAAATCTAATTTTGCTGCTTTTTCGCTCAGGTTCAACGATTTTATTTCAAGTAAATCGCTGCGTCCAACAATATCGTCTAAACTGCGAAATCCTATTTGTGCCAAATGCTCGCGTACTTCCTGTGCGAGAAAATTCATAAAATTGACCACATATTCGTATTTTCCTTTGAAGCGAGCGCGAAGTTTTTCGTCTTGAGTGGCGACGCCTACAGGGCAGGTATTCTGGTGGCATTTACGCATCATCACACAACCAAGAACAATCAGCGCGCTGGTGGCAAATCCAAACTCTTCCGCTCCTAATAAAGCTGAAATAATAATATCTTTACCGGTTTTAAGCTGCCCATCGGTTTGCAAGCGAACGTATCCACGTAAGTTGTTTTTCACTAAGGTTTGTTGTGTTTCAGCAAGTCCAAGCTCGCCTGGAATGCCGGCGTGTTTAACAGAACTTATTGGACTTGCTCCTGTTCCTCCTTCGCCACCACTAATAATAACACGGTTGGCTTTGGCTTTAACAACACCTGCAGCTACCGTTCCAACACCGCTTTCGGCAACTAATTTTACACTGATCTCGGCAGTAGGATTGATATTTTTCAAATCAAAAATTAATTGTGCCAAATCTTCGATGGAATAAATATCGTGGTGAGGAGGTGGTGAGATCAAGGTGATTCCAGGAATGGAATGACGCGTTTTCGCAATAATGTTGTTTACCTTGAATCCCGGAAGCTGGCCGCCTTCGCCTGGTTTCGCACCTTGAGCTACTTTAATCTGCAACTCATCAGCATTAACCAAATATTCGGCAGTTACACCAAAACGTCCTGAAGCAATTTGCTTGATAGCGCTCCTGCGATTCAACCTGTCATCACCAATTATAAAACGTGCGGAATCCTCACCACCTTCACCGGTATTACTGCGTCCGTGAACAATATTGAGCGCAACAGCTATTGCTTCATGTGCTTCTTTACTGATAGAACCAAACGACATAGCACCAGTTACAAAACGTTTGGTAATGGATTCAACTGGTTCTACTTCTGAAATATTAATCGGATTACGTTTGTAGGTGAAAAAGTCGCGCAGAAAGATGGGACACTCATTTTCATCCGAAATCTGGGTAAATTCCTTAAACTTTCCATAATCACCTAAACGGGTGGCAATTTGCAGTTTGCTTATTGTTTCAGGATTCCATGCATGATATTCGCCATTTTTACGGTAAGTATAAAATCCTTTATTTGACAAATTGTTTTCAATATTCTCATTTGTAAAACCGGAAAAATGGTCCAATAAGGTATCTTTAGCTATATAGTTCAAATCAATTCCACCAATACGAGAAACCATCCCACGAAAGTAGGTGTCTAGTAATTTTTGGCTAATACCTACAGCCTCAAAAATCTGAGCTCCACAGTAACTACGAAGCGTTGAGATTCCCATTTTCGAAAGTATTTTCAATAAACCTTTGTTGATAGATTTAATATAGTTTTTCTCAGCTGTATGATAGTCTAACTGTATTTCGTGTGAATTAACAGCATTTTCCAAAATAGAAAAAACCATGTATGGATTAATAGCTGTTGCTCCGAAACCGAGTAATAACGCAAAATGCATCACTTCGCGTGCTTCGGCAGTTTCAACTACAATAGCTATCTGCATCCGTTTCTTTTTGTTGATTAAATGATGGTGAACAGCTGAAACGGCAAGTAATGAAGGTATTCCTGCTTGTTGTTTAGTGATTCCTTTATCGCTCAAAATAATGTAATTATATCCTTCGTTTACTGCATGTTCAGCTTGTGTACAAATATTCTCAATGGCTTTTTCCAATTCTTCTTCATTGTTTCCTGCGGTATCGAACAAAATAGGAATAGTCAGTGTACGGAAACCTTTGTAACCCAAATTACGCAGGATGTCTAATTCGCGGTTGTCGATAACAGGTGTTTGTAACTTTACCATTTTGCACATTTCAGGCGATGGTTGTAGCAAATTGGTTTCCTGCCTACCAATATACAACGAAAGCGACATGACTAATTCTTCACGAATCGGATCGATTGCCGGATTGGTTACCTGTGCAAATAACTGTCGGAAATAATTGAACAGCCGTTGCGGTTTTTCGGATAGTACAGCTAACGGCGTGTCGTTACCCATTGAACCGATTGGCTCTTTTCCATCGGTAGTCATGGGAATGATAATCCGTTCAATATCTTCTTTGGAATAGCCAAAAGCACTCAACAACTGACGGTGATTTTCAATACCGTGTTTCACACTTCGTCCCGAGTGAATATTAGAAAGAAGAATTCTATTTTTTGACAGCCATTCACTGTATGGGTGTTCTTTTGCCAATTTTTCTTTCAACTCAGAATCGTAAAATATGGTTCCTTCTTTTGTATCAACCATAAACATCTTTCCGGGCTTAATCCGTCCTTTTTCACGAACTTCTGATGCTTCGAAGGGCAACACGCCGGCTTCAGAAGCCACAACCATTAAATCGTTGTTCGTTATCAAATAGCGCGCGGGACGAAGACCGTTTCGATCAAGCATTCCGCCTGCATACCGTCCATCGGTAAAAAGAAGCGTTGCCGGACCATCCCATGGTTCCATGATAATACTGTGATATTCGTAAAAAGCTTTCAGTTCAGAAGGAATCGGATTATTATCGTTCCAACTTTCAGGAATAAGCATTGCCAAAGCATGTGGAAGTGATTTTCCCGACATGACAAGAAATTCCAACACGTTGTCTAATGAGGCGCTATCACTCATTTCCTGTTCTACAATTGGGAAAATATCTTCAGGATCACCAAGTTCGGGTGCACGCAAAATACTTTCTCGTGCTTCCATCCAATAACGGTTTCCACGAATGGTGTTGATTTCGCCATTGTGACCCAATAAACGAAAAGGTTGCGCCAGATCCCAAGTTGGGAAAGTATTGGTACTAAAACGTGAGTGTACTAATGCCAACCCGCTCGTGAAATAAGGATTGGATAAATCTGAGAAATAATCGCGCAACTGCGTGGAAGTGAGCATACCTTTGTAAACAATACGCTGTGTAGAGAGACTGACAATGTAAAAACTACATTTTTCTTCGATTGACAATTTTAGTATTTTTTTCTCTGTCTTTTTGCGGACAATGTAAAGTTTACGTTCTAAATTTTTGTCAGAAAAATCTTTATCTACCACAAATATCTGTTTTATTTGTGGTTCGTTGTTTTGAGATATACTGCCTAGAATTTCACTATTGACGGGTACATCACGCACCGCCAATAGTCTCATATCTTCCTGCAATAGCACATTTTCCAGCGTATCCATACAATATTGAGCTTGCATCTTATCTTTCGGAAGAAATATCAACCCTGTTCCATACTTCCCGCGCTCCGGAACCGGAATCCCTTGTAATAGAATAAATTCATGTGGAATCTGAAGCATAATACCCGCGCCATCACCGGTTTTGTTATCGGCGCTTTCGGCTCCACGATGAAGCATATTCTCCAACACTTGCAGACTTTTCTCAACTATATTATGCGATTTATTACCATGAATATCAATTACTAATCCAACACCGCAAGCATCGTGTTCGAATTCGGGATTGTATAAGTTGTTTTGATCAAATATTTTCTTTTTCATATTAATATTACCCTATGTACTTATCTAATAAACAGCAATTCTCTGTATTTGGGTAACGTCCACATTTCGTTATCGACAGTTAATTCAAGTTTGTCAATATGATAACGGATTTCGTCGAAATAGGGAGCGACTTTTTCACAATACATCAAAGCTTTTTCGCGTTCGTTTTCAATAATATTTGCTTGTTTACGAGTTTCTACCATTTCATCTGTTTTTATTTTGATATAATTAAGGTGATCAGCAATATCTTCTATTATAGCAATGTCATGAGTGGCTATTTTAGAAGCTTTTTCTTTGTCGTAAAGTGCGAATATTTTGGAAACGTTGTCTAATAAAAGTCCTTGATAACGAGTAGCAACGGGAATGATATGATTCATGGCCAAATCACCCAATACGCGAGCTTCTATTTGGATTTCTTTCGTGTATTGTTCCCATTTAACTTCGTTACGTGCATGAAGCTCTCTTTCGTTTAATACACCTGTTTGAGAAAATAAGTCCACTGCTTGTGGTGTAACATAAGCATCGTATACAATAGGAACTTTGGTTTCGCAATCTAGTCCTCGTTTTTGAGCTTCTGCTTTCCACTCATCACTATAGCTGTTCCCATCAAAACGAATGACTTTTGAATCACAAATATATTTCCGAACCACTTCAAGAACAGCTTCTATTTTTGCTTTTCCGGAAGCAATCAACGAATCGACTTCGACTTTAAACTGCATGAGCTGTCCTGCTACAGCTGTATTTAATGCTAACATGGCAGCAGCGCAATTGGCTGATGATCCTACAGCACGAAATTCAAAACGATTGCCTGTAAAAGCAAATGGAGATGTACGGTTGCGGTCGGTATTATCTACCATGATTTCAGGAATATAATTCAAAGAAAAGCGCTTGCCTATTTTTTTACTCAATTCTATTTCTTTAATTCCTTTGCTGGATTCTATTTCATCGAGTAAAGCGGAAATCTGAGAACCCATGAAAATAGAAATAATGGATGGCGGCGCTTCATTGGCTCCTAATCGATGGGCATTGGATGCCGATGATATGCTGGCTTTTAGCAAAGCATTGTTTTTGTAAACGGCCATCATAACATTCGATATGAATGTTATGAATTGTAGGTTTTCGTCGGCATTTTTACCTGGTCCCATAAGATTTACACTTGTGTCGGTACCAAGCGACCAGTTATTATGTTTCCCTGAACCATTGATGCCTTTGAATGGCTTTTCGTGTAAAAGTACTTTAAATCCATGTCGATCGGCTACTACATCCATAATTGACATCAATAATTGGTTGTGATCGACCGCTAGATTACATTCTTCGAAAATGGGAGCTAATTCAAATTGATTGGGAGCCACTTCATTATGACGGGTTTTCACAGGGATACTCAGTTTATAACATTCATATTCCAAATCGCGCATAAAAGCACATACACGCGTAGGAATAGAGCCGAAGTAATGATCTTCCAACTGCTGGTTTTTTGCGCTTTCATGACCCATTAAGGTTCGACCGGTAAGAGAAAGGTCGGGACGTGCGTCATACAATGCTTTATCTACCAGAAAATATTCCTGCTCCCAACCTAAATAAGAGAATACTTTTTTTACACCTTTATCAAAATATTGGCACACTTCGGTTGCCGCTTTATCTATAGCTGCAATAGATTTTAGTAGTGGCATTTTGTAGTCTAAAGACTCTCCTGTATAAGAAATAAAAATAGTGGGTATACACAAGGTATCGTTAATGATAAACGCAGGAGAAGATGGATCCCATGCAGTATATCCGCGCGCTTCAAAGGTATTGCGAATACCTCCAGAAGGAAAGCTTGAAGCATCGGGTTCTTGTTGTACCAACAATTTTCCTGAAAATTCTTCAATAACTCCTCCATGACCGTCGAAATCAATAAAAGCATCATGCTTTTCAGCCGTTCCGTTAGTAAGAGGATGAAACCAATGGGTATAATGAGTTGCGCCCATCTCCATTGCCCACATACGCATACCGGCGGCTACGTGGTTGGCTACTTCACGAGCTAAAAGTTCACCTTTGTCAATAGCATTCAGAACTAAATTAAGGGTTTCTTTCGACAGGTATTTATGCATATTATTCCGATCGAATACATATTTGCCAAAATACTCTGAAGTTTTTTCCAATGGTACCGAAACTTCATTCGCTTTTCTTTTAAAAGCTTCTTTAACTGCACTAAATCTTAAGTTTGACATTGTTTATAGTTTAGTTGTTATTTTAAAATAATATTGTTCTCTGCACATAGTTTCTGCATCTCTTCCGGCCAAATACTGACTTGTACTTCACCTATATGTACACAGCGAAGTAGGAACATGCAGAGGCGTGATTGACCAATGCCACCTCCTATCGATAACGGAATTTTATCTTCGAGTAGACTTTTGTGGAATAGAAGTTCTTTGCGGTCTTCGCAACCTCTTATTTTGAGCTGTAAGACTAATGCGGTTTTATCCACACGGATTCCCATTGATGATATTTCAAAAGCTGATTCTAATACGGGATTCCAAACAATAATGTCGCCATTCAACCCTTTATACTTGTCAGAAGTTGGTGTACTCCAATCGTCGTAGTCGGGTGAGCGACCATCGTGAATTTTCCCATCCGCAAGTTCTCCACCTATCCCAATAATAAATATTGCTCCGTATTTTTTAGCAGCTTTGTTTTCACGTTCTTTTGAAGAGAGAGATGGGTATTCAACTTGCAAATCTTCTGAATGAATAAAGGTTATCTCTGTAGGTAATATAGGTTTGATATGTGGATAAGAATTAGAGATAGATGATTCGGTGTTGCGCAAAGCTTGGTAAATCTTTCGCACTATTTCTTTCAAAAAATCCAGATTCCGGTCGGTAGCAGTAATGGTACGCTCCCAATCCCATTGGTCAACATAAAGGGAATGAAGGTTGTCTAATTCTTCATCCGCACGAATGGCGTTCATATCTGTGTACAAGCCTTTGCCCGGCTCTATACCGTACGCACCGAGTTTCATTCGCTTCCATTTTGCCAACGAATGAACAATTTCTGCTTTTTTACCTCCAACAGCTGGAATTTCAAACGAAACAGGACGTTCCACACCATTGAGGTTGTCATTGATTCCCGTTCCTGAAAGTACAAACAATGGTGCTGTTACTCGAATCAGGTTTAATGCTTGCAATAATTCGTCCTGAAACTTTAATTTTATCTCTTTGATAGCTTGCTCCATATCTTCGGGAGCAACAGAAGGCTTATAGCCTTTTGGAATGATTGTTGACATAATTCTTAAAAATTATTTATAAATTTATTATTCGTAAATTTCATCGTGTTGGGAAATATCTAATCCGATTTTTTCTGTTGCCGGGGATACACGCATTTTAACAATCTTGTTTGTTATCCAATATAAAACATAAGTGACAATGAATGTGTATACGATTACGATCATGACCGCCCAAATATGATTGAAGAAAATTTTGATTTTTCCATCCAATAAACCGTCTACAAAAACTCCGGTAAGAATGGTTCCCAAAATACCTCCTACACCATGTACAGGAAATACATCTAATGCGTCATCCAACGAGGTTTTATTTTTCCAGTAAACGGCAATATTGCACACAATAGCTGTAATAAAACCGATAAAAATGCTTTCTCCTACAGTAACATAACCTGCTGAAGGAGTTATTCCTACTAATCCGGCAACAGCACCCACTGCTGCTCCCATTGCAGACATCTTATGTCCGCGCAAACCGTCAAAAAATAACCAGGTCAACATGGCTATTGCAGATGCTGTATTTGTATTTAAAAAGGCTTTAATTGCAACTCCATCGGCAGCAAGCGCGGAACCTGCATTGAATCCAAACCAACCAATCCACAATAAAGCGGTACCCAATAAAACGAATGGGATATTTGCCGGACGGTGTTGTCCTTGTGAATTTCGCTTTCCTAAAAATAACACCCCTGCTAATGCTGCAATGCCAGAAGAGGCATGTACTACTATTCCTCCTGCAAAATCGACAACCTGCATTTGTTTAAACAAACCGTTGGGATGCCATGTACAATGTGCAAGTGGGGCGTACACAAAAATGGAATACAAAATCATGAAAATGATATAAGATGAAAATCGTACTCTTTCTGCAAAAGAACCGGTAATCAAAGCAGGAGTTAAAATGGCGAATTTCATTTGGAAAAGGGCAAATAAGGCTAACGGAATAGTTGGAGCCAGAAAATGAGTATTTATACCTACATTGTTGAACATGAAAAATGTCCTGGGATCTCCAATAATGCCTCCTATATCTTTACCATAAGTGAGACTAAATCCAAAAACAACCCAGATGATACTAATAACACCCATGGCAATAAAACTTTGTAACATAGTAGAGATGACATTCTTAGCCCTAACCATTCCTCCGTAGAAAAACGATACACCTGGAGTCATTAATAGAACCAATATGGTAGCCGTAAGCATCCAAGCTACATCGGCTAACTCTATATTTGGATCCATTACCTTAAAAATACCTTCTGTTTCGGGATAGAAAAGTCCAAGAATACTTACTAATACAACTAGACTGAATGATAGTAACCAACGCTTTCTCATAGATAACTTGTTTTTAATATTTATAAAACTCTTCAACCCTACGCCAAAAATCGGTCACTACTACTGAAATCCCAATGAATTCAGAACTAACTGTAAAATCTGTTTTCAAATCGAGTGAATCTTTATGTTCTTCTTGTACTAGTACACTAAAACATACAAGAAGTGGAAATACCATATAATATATCTTTTTCATTTTTTAATATCTTGTTGAATATTAGCTGATTAGAACCTATTAAACTATATATAACCTGTCGTTTATTTTTGTTCGGAAAAGGTTGTAACAATCCCCGTCTGGGAAAAATACTTCCCAGCTTAAATGAATGGAAGAATGTTTTGTTTTATTTCGTTCCTTGACTTTTTTTGATTATCCCCTTAGTGGGGATTCTGTATGCGAGGGTATAAATAATAATATACCATAATTAATTAAAAATTAAGTGTTTTGTTATTCTGTCCATTGCTTCGAGGGTATTTTTCCTTGATCCGAAAGCGGTCATCCGTACGAAACCTTCTCCACTTTTACCGAATCCTATACCGGGGGTGCAAACGATTTGACAGTCATGTAACAACTTGTTAAAAAAATCCCAGGAAGATACACCAGAGGGTGTTTTTACCCAGATATATGGAGCATTTATGCCGCCATAAGTTTCATATCCTGAAGTTTCTAATCCTTCTTTTATGATGCGGGCGTTTTCCATATAATAATCAATGGTTTCACGGATCTGCTGTTTACCAGCTGTGGAATAAATAGCCTCTGCTCCACGTTGAACAATGTAGGCTGTTCCATTAAATTTTGTCGATTGCCTTCGCCGCCACAAAGCATTCAATGAATGTTCTTGTCCTTTTTTATCAAAGACTTTCAATTCATTCGGAACAATGGTATATCCGCAACGTACGCCGGTAAAACCGGCTGTTTTGGAGAAACTCCTGAACTCGACAGCGACTTGTTTGGCTCCTTCTATTTCGTAAATACTGTGAGGAACATCTTCCTCGGTAATAAATGCTTCGTATGCAGCATCGAACAAAATCAATATTTTTTTCTTTATGGCGTAGTCTACCCATACTTTAAGTTGTTCTCTGGTTAATGTTGTTCCTGTTGGATTATTAGGATAACAGAGGTAAACCACATCAATGGTTTTAGTAGGAATTTCGGGAATAAATCCGTTCTCGGGAATCGCTTGAAGATAAACAATGTTGCTCCATAGACCTTCATCCAAATTACCGGCTCGTCCTGCCATAATATTCGTGTCTAAGTAGACCGGATAAACAGGGTCGGTAATTGCCACTTTGTTTTCTAAACCCAAAATATCGCCGAAATTTCCGGTATCACTTTTGGCTCCATCACTTATAAAAACCTCATCCGTATCAAGCTGGATTCCTCGTGTGTTGAAATCGTTTTTAATAATAGTGTCAATCAGAAACGAATATCCTGTTTCAGGAGCATATCCGCGCATTGTCGAAGCATCCGCCATTTCATCAACAGCCTTTTGCATAGCTTGAATTACGACTGAAGCTAATGGATGTGTTATATCGCCAATTCCTAAACTAATCACTTTTTTTTCTGGGTGAGTAGCTTTATAATATTCTACTTTTTTTGCTATTTTAGAAAATAAATAACTTCCGGGTAATTTCAGAAAATGTTCATTTACAAGCGCCATAATATATTTATGAATTAAGAGTTAATAGTTTACCTTCAAAGACAGTTATAGCATTACCGGTCATATATATATGATTATCTTCCTCGTTCCATTCAATTTGAAGTTCTCCTCCAGGCAACTGAATGATTGATTGACGTTTCAATCGTCCGGTCAATACTCCGGCAACCAATACGGCACAGGCTCCGGTTCCGCAGGCTTGCGTTTCGCCTGTGCCACGCTCCCAAACACGTACATTTGCCTTTTGAGGAGAAACAATCTCCACAAATTCTACATTCGTACGTTCGGGATACATTTCGAATAACTCAATCTTTTTACCTATTTGATCTAATGCTAGTTTATCTATGTCATTTTCAAAAATTACCGTATGCGGATTTCCCATCGATACGCAGGTAACATAGTATTGTTCGGGAGAAAAATCGATCCATTCATCAATCACTTCTTCTTTGCAAAATAATACCGGAATATCCGAAGCGCGAAGTAGGGGTTCTCCCATATCTACGCTTACCTTTTGTACTTCTCCATTTTGCAGAAATAACCGGAGATGTTTAATTCCAGCGTTTGTTTCTAAAGAAATAGCTGTTTTATCGGTCAAACCTTTTTCGAAAACATATTTTCCTACACAACGAGAGGCATTCCCGCACATAGGAGACTCTGATCCGTCGGGATTAAACATGCGCATACGAAAATCGGCTACGTCAGAGGGCATTATCAATACCAATCCGTCGGAGCCGATTCCTTTATGACGATCACTAAGCGAAACAGCTAAAGTCTCGGGATGATCTACACGTTCATCAAAACAATCGATGTAAATATAATCGTTACCAATACCATGCATTTTTGTAAATTTCATTTTTCTCTTATTTTAGATGTTTTTTGCAACAAAAAGAAAGAAATACATCGCAAAGATGAGCATATTATTTTTTATATGCAAGTATAAATAGCATTTAGTTTATTTAAATTTTCATTTTATGTCAAAATGATACAAAAAATGGAGAATCATTGTGCATTTTGTAATAAATCGACTAAATGAAAGATTATAAAATGAAAAATAATGGAATTAATTTCCTAACTCTTTTTAAAGTGAGATTTGAAGTATGATATCTTCAATTTTACAGAATAACCGTTTTCTTCTGGATGATATTTTTGACCTAAGATTTTCAATTTGGAGTATTTCTTCGGACTTTAGTTTACCTGCTTCTGTTATTATATTCAGATGATTTATAAAAACCTGGCAATCATGCCATTTGCCTAAATAAATGCTTAATTGGTCGTAATTGGATGTGGGATGATATTCTTTTTTGGAGGAAAAACTTTTCTGGTTGTAGTCATATATTTTAATTTGTTTACGAAGATTATGAAGTTCATATGCTTTTAAAGATTCTTCGGACAATAATTTTTGAATATTCTTTCGTTTTTTCTCTAAATAACTGTTGACATCTTTCTTATGTATCTGATCAAGTAATGATGTTAATTTCTTAAATTTATTATCGAGCTGATCAATTATATCTTGATTTATAGTAGTAAAATATGATATTTCTTCTTCCAACAATTTACTGGATAACTTACTTCTGTATTCGCTTAATGCAAAAAAGGATTGATACTTATCAAGCAATTGCTCTTCTAACTGAAGATCTCTTACTTTGCCTGCTTGTTTGTATATTTTTTTAAATGGCTTGAAATGTTTTTCAAATTCAAATTCTTCTGAACAATGATTTATCAAATCAAATAGGGCTTTTACTTTTTTAATCTCTACGCGAAGTTCATGAAACGTTCTTGTGGAATATTCATCGGCTGGCTTTTCTAAAATTGAGTTGATAGCTTTTACCCTTTTTTTAAGATATGTGATAAGCTTACGCATAAGTTTACAATCCCCAGGTTTTATTGGGTTCTACCCCCATTTCAAGAATTAATTTACCACCTTTTAGCAACTCCGAAACAGGAAAATAAAAGTGGTCCAACTGTTTGCCATTCAAAACTGCTCTCTGTATATACTTATTTTTTCTGGAAGCATTTTTCGATTCAATAATAAAACTTTTCCCTCTTCCAAAACGATCACCTAAATCTATCTCAACCTTCTCATAGAGGGGACTGGCAATTTCAAAAACGGGATTAATACTGCATCCTCCATCTGTTTGAAATAATCCTATGGCAGCCATTATAAACCACGCACTCATCTGCCCTTGGTCTTCGTCTCCTAAATAGGCATTAGCTATTCCAAATCCGTAATATCTGTCTAATATGGAACGACTCCACTTCTGGGTTAACCAGGGCTGGTTTGCCCAATTAAATAAAAATGCGAAGTGCATCGATTGCTGATTGCCTTGTACTACTGGATAATCCCAATATTGATCGTTTGGTGCATTATAACGCAATGGTTCGCTGGCTGAAAATCCCCAGTTTAATCTTTTTACAAAATCTTTTTCTCCTATAATAGATATTAATGCCGGAACATCTTGGGGTACAAAATAACTTAACTGCCAAGCATTTCCTTCTACATAATGTTCGTTGCGACCTGACTGAAATGGATCAAAATCAGCGGTGAAGCGCCCTAATGAATCCTTCAGATGGGCATATCCGTTCTGGGGATTGAACGCGTTTCTCCACCAATTGCCGCGGTCATTAAATATTACATAATCTTCGATTTTACCTAACGACTTTGCAAACTGTCCTACAGCCCAATCGTCAAAAGAATACTCAAGAGTGTTGGAAAAACGACCTTTTTCAATGGGAACATACTTATATTTGAGATATGGAACTAAATCTCGGTTTCCTGTAAAACCGCCGTCTACATGCTTTGCAGGGGTTGTTTGCATTTTTTTAACTGCTTCAAAGGCCAGATCCACATCGTAATTCCGAATTCCCATTTGGTATGTGGACACTATTAATGGGATCTCATGCTCGGCCACCATTACCGGAATATATTTCATCCCGGCGGGACCTTTGGCCAACCAGCCATTTGACTGATAGAGCGCCAACTGGGAATTCACCCATCTTGAAGACTCCGCCGGTACCACTGCAAGGAACGGGCAGGCTGTAATCAAATTCCATAACTGGTTCAGATTCCAAAAGGTGTTCCAAAAAGCGTCACATCCTAATGCTCGATGATCGGGATTGGAAAATTTCTGAACTTTATTGTCGGGCGACTTCCACTCTCCGTTTACATCGCTCCAAGTGTTCCTGCTGTATGAACGATATAAATTGGTGTAAAAACGTACTTTTTCCATTCGATCGGACGTGGTGATTTTTAAACGTGAAAATATATCGTTCCATACATTTTTTTGATTTTGTACTACTGCTTCAAAATCCCATCCAAAGGGTTCGGTTATCTCTTGTCTCAGATTTTCTGATGCATTATCAATACTCACCAAAGAAATACCGGTTCTCACTTTTACTATGGGATTCTTTTTGGTGTCAAACTCAACATACATGCCTGCATCTTTTAAATCATTTCCGGTAATCAGATTTGATCTCACTCCTTTTTCATCGGTCCACCCTCCTATCTTTTTAATGGGTGAGTCAAACTCTATTACAAAATTTATGGTATAATCCTGATCGGCATCATTACTCCATACGCATGTTGAGATCTGGTGACTAAAGCCTTCAATACGGGTGTCACTAACTTGCTTTATTAATAGGTCCTTTAATAGATAATTATATTCTGATGGTATATGAAGGTCAATCATTACTCTTCCGTCTTTGTCTCTCGGAAATGTGTACTTTTGAAAACTTGCGCGGTCTGTTGCTGTTAATTCTGCTAAAATATGTGTGTCTGTTAGAAGGACTTTGTAATATCCGAGAGGGGCTTCTTCACTGTTTTTGTCTATCCTTGAACGATAGCCTTCGTCGGACTTAAACTGATCTCCTACTTTTGTGAATAGAATACCGTTGGTGGGCATCATCCCTAAACCGGCCATGGTCCATTCATGGATATGACTGAAACAGCCTATACTCTCAAATGTTGGCTGATAACCGGATTGCCAACCACCATTTTGATTGTCGGGACTCAACTTGACCATACTGAATGGCATCCAGGGACCGGGAGCAATCATCCAACGAGAGTGGGCTGTACCTATTTTGGTGTCTACATAATCGGCATAGGTCTGTAATGATTGGGGGGAACGGACCACTTCGCCTTGTTTTAAGATTTTATTGTCGATAAATATCTGATAACGACTCTTCTTAAGATTTTGTACAGATGGCATCGGGACTTCAAACACATATCGTGCTGTGTCTAACTGCGCTTCAAATATTTTTACTCCGTCTAATCGTACGGATAATTGTGGATGTCCATACAAATGTTCAACATCTACCAACAAGGGTTGCTTTCTAGCTCCATCTTGCTCAAGTTCGTAAGAAGCCGCAGTTACATCTCGGATAAATAGGCATTCATTGTTTTTGACTGATTTTGCTTTGACTGGACCTTCCAGATATAATTGATCAAACACAATCCAACTGCCTTCAATAACAGAAATTGTCACTTTATTCCCACCTTCTTTTAAAGATCTTGAGTCGAATGAAAATGCTAAAACCTGCTCTTTCGCATTTTCGGTTATTCCTCTGATTGCATCATCGGAATGGCCGTAGATATTAAACTTTTTCTCAATATTGTTTACTGATAGTTTTACTAATGATCGGTTCGGATGTGAATCTACTAAATCTACATATAATGTCCATTCTCCTTCTGATGGAATTTTTTCGAGGTTAAAAAGGATATTGATCTCGTGGGTTCGCCAGCCTGATGTGCCACCGGTCCCACCCCATCCATCATCGGGACCGGGAAGTACATATGGAAAATCTTTGCTTTCTACGGAATGATTTATAAGAAAATAACGATCTTCATAACCAAAATCTTTTGCTAAAAAATGCTTATAATCGGAGGGACCTAATGCAAATTCGGAAGCTTTGTTATCAGAATTTCCAATTTTCCATATTAAGTTATTCTGACCCACGGAGCTTAAGCAGATCAGACAAAAAAAAATGCTTATCACTAATTTATTCATGTATTTATTTTTTACGTTTGTTAACATTATTTTACCATCCCAGTCTTGCCTTGATGGTCTCACCATGGTCTCACTAAGTTCGTAGCATAATAAGGTCAAACTACTTAAATTAATTAAAATAGTTTAACACTATATCAAAACTTATGTCCCTTTGCTAATCCTCCTTCACTGGTTTCTTTATATAGTGAGGGCAAATCATGTCCGGTTTGACGCATGACTTCAACCACTCTGTCAAATGATACACGATGCATTCCATCTGTAAACATTGAATATAAATTGGCGTCTAAAGCTCTTGTGGCTGCATGAGCATTACGCTCTATACAGGGAATTTGGACTAATCCACACACGGGATCGCAAGTCATTCCTAAATGATGCTCAAGTCCCATCTCTGCGGCATATTCTATCTGGGCGGGACTACCGCCAAAGAGTTGTGCAGCAGCAGCGGCGGCCATGGCACAGGCGACACCGACCTCACCTTGACAGCCGACTTCCGCTCCTGATATTGATGCGTTTTGTTTTACTGTATTGCCAAACAATCCGGCGGTGGCAAGGGCTCGTAATATTCGGTCTTCACTGAATCCGCGGATATTGGCTAAATGGTATAATATGGCGGGAACAACACCACTGGAACCGCAAGTGGGGGCGGTAACAATAACTCCTCCTGAGGCGTTTTCTTCTGATACAGCAAGTGCGTAGGAAAAGACTAAGCCGCGGGATTGTAGCGATGATTTATATCCTTTTGCTTTGATATAATAACTGCATGCTTTGCGAGAAAGACTGAGGGGACCGGGTAGAACGCCTTCGTTATTGAGCCCGCGATTGACTGCATCCTGCATGGCTTTCCAAACTTCACGAAGATAGTCCCAAATTTCTTTTCCTTCCGATTCTTCTACATATTCCCAATAGGATTTACCGCTTTTTTCACACCATGACATGATGTCGTCTATCTTATTCATAGAATAGATATCGCGATCCATCTCGGGACCTAATCCTACAATTTTTTCACCGTCGGATAAGGCGCCGCCGCCAATACTGTAGACTGTCCATGAGTCGATTACCTTGTTTTCTGAATCAAATGCTTCAAACTTCAGGGCGTTGGGATGAAACGGTAAAAAGATCTTGGGCTCCCACTCAATTGTGGTGGGAGCTTTGGGATTAAGCACGTTCATAATGGCGACATCGGTTAAGTGACCTTTACCGGTTGCAGCAAGACTTCCGTAAAGGGTTACTTTATATCTTCTTACATTTTGTGTTCTGTTTAAAAACAGTTCGGAAGCTTTTTTGGGACCCATTGTGTGACTGCTTGAGGGACCGTTTCCTATTCTATATAATTCTCTTAGCGACTTCATATTAATACGTTTCTCTTAGATGCTTAACGGTAATGGGGGTTTTTAATGATGCCTTTAACTCGGGTGATGTAATTACAATGGTCTTCTTTTCACCGGGCATCAAATTGAAATAATTGTCGGTGTATTGTGCTCCCAACACGGGGATCTCTACAAACACATCTTTTGCTAACTTCTTACTGGTTAGGGTTACTGTATATTTACCGTCAGCATATTTTACTTTTGTACTTATGGTTGTTTCGGGCAGATTGAGCTTGTTTGGCCAATAATAGAAATAGTCTCTCACTGAAACGACTTTACCGTTTTTATCACTTAACCATGAATGAATAACTACGTCATGCTTTTCTGCTTCTGTAACTAATTCTGAATCATTGAATGTTCTTACAACAGTACTTCTATTGGCTTTTGCAGATACTTTTTGCTTGAATTCTTTAAGCTTCTTACTTGAAAAATCAATGACTTGAACTGTCAACTGCAATCCTTCTATGTCATTCAAATGATCTGACATGGTGTAATATGAGAGGGTGTTGTCTTTATGCTCTACTCCTAATGCTAATGGGGCAAACACATTGCGCATCTTGTAATGCTGGGCTTTCCAGTTATTGTAATAGTCGACACTCGACCATGATACAACGGGCCAATCATCATTCAACTGCCAATAGAGTGCACCCATGCAATATGGTTGATGACGGCGATTGGCTTCTACGGCTTCTTCCATTCCGTTCCCTTGCATAATCAAACCGATATATACAAAATCTTCGAAATTCTTAGGGGTATGATAATACATATCCATATAAACCTTGATCAACTCGTTCCCTACTCCACTCTTCTGATGTATCTTCATTACATCGGAATTGATGTCGAAATCTTTCTCTTCGGCAAAGGTGCGAATGGTCTTCATCTCGGGAAAAGACTGGAACCCAAACTCACTTGCAAAGCGTGGAACTCTGTCGGCAAGCGCCTCAAATGGCATACGACCGTGCCATAATCCCCAATCATGTACGTCACTCGAATTGAATGTTTCTTTGTTCCCCCAATTGGAATCATATGGGGATCCATGAATATAATCACGTGTACCATCGTACTCTTTTATTATACTGGGAATCAAATCTCTAAACGTTTTATCGTAACCTTCGGTCCATTGTTTATATATCCATGCTGGCTTTTTATTCAATCCCCAATGTTGCAAGGCTTCTTCTATCTCATTATTGCCGCACCAAAAAGCAAGCGAGGCGTGATTGCGCAGGCGCTTTATATTATAAATGACTTCACTCTTCACATTAGAAAGAAAGGCATCATCGGAGGGATATGGAGTGCAACCGAAAATAAAGTCTTGCCATACAAGAATTCCTTTTTCATCTGCTAGCTCATAGAAATAATCGCTTTCATATATGCCGCCTCCCCAAACACGCACAAAATTCATATTGGCTCCTGTAATGTTGTCGAACAATTGCTTGTAATATGCGGAATCTTGTTGGGAGGTTAAAATCTCACCGGGGATATAATTGGTGCCTTTGGCAAATAATGGGGTACCGTTTACCTTGAAATAGAACGATTTTCCATGTTCATCGGGTTCTTGAACTAATTCTACTGAACGTAAACCTACTCTTTCTATTTTTTCCACAATAACCTTATTATCAATAATAACGCTTACCTTGAAATTATACAAATTGGGTTTTCCCCAACCTACTGGCATCCATAATTCAGGATTGGTTATCTCAAGCGGAATGCTTACATTGTTTAGCCCTTTGTTAAGGGTGATTGCTGATTCAACTGTCTGTGAATTGGCTGCTCCTATTCCATAATCAATGGATACTTTAGCCTTAACGGGTTCTTCAGATAGGGAATAAACTTCTACTTGATTGTCAATCTTCGCGGATTGTTGTGTGATCGATTCTTGTTTTACGTAATAACTGTCGACTCTCGCTTTGTCATATAGACTGAGCGTAACTGGCTTCCAAATCCCCATCTGAACGATACGGATTCCCCAGTCCCAACCAAAATGATAGGGCGCTTTACGGGAAAATACACTCATTCTTATTTCACTGTGATCGTTGTCTGCCGGATAGTTGAACCCATTAGTTAAATAGACGGGCATCATATATGCAATGGGCGAATAAAAACGAATATAAAGATTGTTTTCTCCTTCTCTTAATAGATTCTTGACTTGTACTTTATGACCTACAAACATGTTCTGAGAATTTAATATCTTGGAACCGTTCAAGAAAACATCGGCGTATGTGTCTAATCCCTCGAAAAACAATATTGCATCGTCTTTTTTTAATTGAGAGGCTGTTAAAGTAAACGTTTTCTTGAAATCCCAATTCAATTTCTCAGGCCATTGAACTTCATTTTCATTGGTCCCAAAATATGGATCCGGAAGTACTTTATAACGAATCAAATCGCGCTGAATGGATCCTGGAACTTCGGCCTCACGCCATTCGTCTTTATCGGTCTGACTAAATTGCCAACCGTCATTCAATGTGATAATCTCGCTATTTTGAGAAAACAAGAATAGCGGAAATAATAAATTGAATGCTAATATAAACTTTTTCATAAGGTGAGTTATTATTTTGAATTTTATATGGACAAAGATAGCTAAAAACAAACTATTTTTTCGTATATTTACGTGTCGAATAGAAGCAGAGGAAAGAATGAATGATCTCTTTAACAATAATAAACATGAGTTTTTTAATCTTTATAAAAAACTATATCTTTTCTTAAGAACAACTTGGAATATAGAAAAGACAAATAAACTCAGACGTATTATCACTGATTCAATCAAACAGTCATTTGATGATGGTGATAAAAACGCACAGGAACAATTTATATTATCACTGAAAACAGTGGTAATTATTATTGAAGAAATTGGATTGAAACAATCTTCAGTGGCGGCTACTCTTCTTTTTAATCCTGTTTACTTTAACTATTATTCAGTTGAAAACACTAAAAAAGACTTTGGAGATGATGAGGCTTTAATTCTTGATGGATTACTGAGAGTCAACATGTTCAACGATAAGAAATCGGCTATCGAACAGGAAAACTACATGAAACTTATGCTCTCTACGGCTGAAGATGCGCGCGTTGTATTTATTATGATCGCTCAACATCTACAGAAAATGAGGAATGCTAAGTCTATGGATAATGCAACACGACTGTCTCTTTCGGTTGAATCGACTTATTTATATGCTCCTCTATCACACCGATTGGGCTTATATACTGTTAAATCGGAGCTTGAAGATCTATCTTTGAAATATACTGATCGAGATACTTATGATTATATTGCTTCAAAACTGAATCAGACAAAACGGTCACGTGATTCGTATATTAATGAATTTGTAACTCCGCTAAAAGAAAGACTCGACAAAACGGGACTTAAATATGATATAAAAGGACGGACCAAATCGATACACTCCATAAACAATAAGCTTAAAAAGCAAAAGGTGGAGTTCGAGGATATCTATGACTTGTTTGCTATTCGTATCATTCTTGACTCTCCTTTGGATTTGGAAAAAACTCAGTGCTGGCAAGTGTATTCTATTGTAACTGATATGTACCAACCTAACCCAAAACGACTGAAGGATTGGTTGTCAATTCCAAAAAGTAACGGATATGAATCATTGCACATCACGGTAATGGGACAGCATTCCAAATGGGTCGAAGTGCAAATTCGTACAAGACGAATGGATGAGATTGCGGAACGTGGATTGGCTGCACACTGGAAATATAAAGGAATAAAAGAGGAAACTTCTCTGGATAGCTGGGTAAGTAACTTGCGTGAATCGCTGGAAAGTGACGACCTAAACTTACAGGAAGTGCTTGGTGATTTTAAACTTAATCTGTATAATGAAGAGATATTTGTATTTACTCCTAAAGGGGATTTGTTTAAACTGCCTAAAGGGGCTACGATTCTGGATTTCGCTTTTGCAATTCATTCAAAATTAGGGTCGACCTGCGTTTCGGGAAGAGTCAACGGAAAGAATGTTCCTATTAAATATGAACTGAAGAGTGGCGATCAAGTGGAGATTAACACTTCTGCACACCAATCTCCTAAACAGGATTGGCTTAACTTTGTGGTAACGTCAAAAGCAAAGACTAAAATTCGACAACTTCTGAAAGAGGAGGCGGGCAAACAGGTGGATATCGCCAAAGAAACGTTGTCCAGACGCATGAAAAACCGCAAAATAGATTTGGATGAAGCTACTCTTTCACAATTCATCAAAAAGCTTAGATATAAAACAGTTACGGATTTCTTCATTGATATAGCTACGGGTAAACTGGAGGTAAATTGGGTGATCGACCACTATATCGAATTTGAAAATAAGGAAAAGGAGTCTGAACATCGCGACTTTTCAATCGCTTCAAGTGCAGAAAACTTTGTTCTACAACCTACTGAAACTATTCAAAGCAGTGATGAACTTATTATTGATCAAAACTTAACAGGTATAGATTATAAACTTGCTAAGTGTTGCAACCCTATTTTCGGAGACGAAATATTTGGTTTCGTATCTTCTCAAGGTATTAAAATTCACCGAATCAATTGTCCTAACGCCGAAAATATGTTTTCAAGATTCGGATATCGAATTCTTAAAGCAAGGTGGTCGGGCAAAACTACGGGTTCATCAAGCTATACTATTGTGCTGCGCGTCATCGGAAATGATCAGATCAATATTGTGTCAAACCTTATCTCAATTATTTCAAAAGAGGATGGTATACAACTCAGAAACATTAATATTGATTCAAATGATGGGCTTTTCCAAGGCAATATTTCGGTTATTCTTGCAAATACTTCAATGTTAGAACAGCTTATCAAAAAACTCCGTGCAGTTAAAGGTGTCAAATCTGTATCAAGATTGAATTGAGGATATTTAATCTCTCTTTCATTTTTTAAAGAAAATATGTACCTTAGCGGAAAATACGTGCATATGATTTGCTTTCCAAATGCTAAGATAAATCTTGGTCTCAACATAGTTTCTAAACGACCTGACGGATATCACAATCTGGAGACGGTTTTTTATCCTATTGACCTGAAGGATGCATTGGAAATTACACCTTGTAGCATGGATCAGCCTTATCGATTCCATCAACTTGGAATTCCAATTTCAGGTGATCCGGATAAAAATTTGGTTATAAAAGCATATAACTTATTTGCTGAACTTATAAATATTCCTCCTATCGAAATTCGTTTATTAAAAACAATACCCTTCGGTGCTGGTCTTGGTGGTGGGTCTTCGGATGCTGCATTTATGCTGAGTCTGCTTAACAAGACTTTTTCATCTGATTTTTCTATTGATGAACTTGCTGCTATGGCTACAAAAATCGGAGCGGATTGCCCATTCTTTTTATATAATAAACCGGCATTCGCAACTGGAATTGGTGATGAACTTGAAATCATAGAACTTGATCTGGATTCTTATTATTTTGTGTTGGTTAAACCTGACTTTAGCGTTCCAACAAAAGATGCGTATTCAATGATTACTCCAAGCAAACCTGATATATCGCTGAAAGAGATAGTCAAAAGACCAATATCGGAATGGAAAACTTTGATGAAGAACGACTTCGAAATACCTGTTTTCAAGAAGTATCCGGAAATCCAAAAGATCAAACAGCAATTATATGATTATGGGGCTTTATATACTTCTATGTCGGGCTCGGGATCCTCAGTATATGCATTTTTTAAAGATCCTGTTAAAGTCTCATTTCCAAATAATTATTTTGTTTGGACAAACATGGAGTTGTAATAAATAATGTGCAAAATAAACATATATAAACAGTAATTTAAGTACACATGTCATGAAGTTGAATATAAAATTGATTAGCATTCTCTTGGGATTTGGTTTTTTGATATCATCAGCTGTTGCTCAACAAAACGTTATGCCACAAAGCGTATCAACTACAAATCCAATTATTGTTAACAAACCAATTATCATGGATAGCGTTGGGCTGAATGATAAAAAGTTCTCGAACTTAAACTTGTTGGAGTCTTACATCGCTTTCCCTAAACATAATAAATTCACTCAATCAATTACACCGGATAATGGCTTTTTCCGATTGACTAAGCCTGCAAATGGTTTTACAATTCAATTATTGTCCTTTTTTATTTCTGCTGATCAATTTAGTAATGCAAAACTAAAAGTTACATCACCTAATCTTCTGGAAGTGTATGTTGATGGCGAAAAAAAGGCTACAAAGTCTGAAACACAGGATAGTTTAAGCTCAGCAAAAGGTGTTGATGCTGCATTATCAGGTAATCTGCGGAATACTCGAGTAATAATCAAAATACTATCTTCTGCTGATGACAAAATAGCTCCTGCTTTGAAAATCGAATTGATGTCCGACAAAGGAACAGATAAGGTTAATTATTCTTTTCATAATAATGAACAACGAAGGATGTCTATCGTTGATGTGCTTGATGGAAAACGTGTAAATTCTTCGTCAATATCTCCTGGTGGAACATTTATCTTACTTAGTTTTACCGAAACTTTACCAGGTGGTGAAAGGAAAAATTATACGGAAGTATTTGACGTTAAAAGAAGACGTACAGTATTATCAGAATCGACTAATAGAGATCAGTTGAGCTGGATGCCTAAATCTGATTTATTATACTATGTAACAGATAATGAAGAGGGTAGAACTATTTTAACACTTGATCCACTAAAAATGGAGACCAAAATTCTTGCATCTAAACTCCCAAAAGAGAATTTCTATTTTTCACCTGATGAAAAATCAATATTTTACACTTCGAAAGAAAGTTTGAATGTTAAGAACCCGAATGGATTGAAACGATTGTTATCTCCTGAAGACCGACAACCTAATTATAGAGATCGCTGGTTTATTTATCAATACATTTTTGATTCAGGCCTTGCTCAACAACTTACTTTTGGTAGAAACTCTACTTTCATAAATGATGTTTCAAACGATGGTGAAAACGTCCTATTTTCAACTTCTAATGAAGATTATTCTGAAAGACCTTTCAAAAAAACATCACTTTTCTTATTGCATCTTCCTACAATGAAAATAGATACATTGTTCAAGGACGAAACTTATGCATATTTTGGTCAGTTCTCACCTGATGGTAAAAAAGTTCTTATCGCTGGGGCTCCTGAAGCATTCAATGGAATAGGATTGAATATCAAAGAAGGACAAATCGCTAACAGCTATGATGTGCAATCATTTATAATGGATATTAATACCAAAAAAGTAGATCCTGTCACAAAATATTTCAACCCATCAATCGACTCACAATCATGGAACGATTTTGATACAAACATTTATTACCAGGTACAAGAACGAGATAGAGAAAATGTATATCGTTATTCTCCAAGTTCAAAGAAATTTATAAAACTTCCACTTAAAGAAGATGTGATTCGTAATTTTTCTGTTGCTAATAATTCATCATGGGCGACATATACGGGCGTAAGCATTTCCAATTCAAATCGAACATATTTGCTAGATCTTAAGAATATGGAATCAATATTAATAGCAGATCCATACGCTGATCGACTGAACTCCTTTACTTTAGGTGAAGTCAAGGATTGGAGTTTTGTAAGTCAATTTGGAGATACAATCGATGGAAGATATTATCTCCCACCCAATTTCGATCCTACTAAGAAATATCCGCTTATCGTATATTATTACGGGGGTACAAGCCCCACGCAACGTATTTTCGAAAGCACTTATCCATTACATGTTTACGCAGCTCAGGATTTTGTGGTCTATACTTTACAACCCAGTGGAACAACTGGTTATGGACAGGAGTTTTCAGCTCGTCATGTGAATGCATGGGGAATACAAACTGCTGAAGAAATTGTTGAAGGAACTAAAAAGTTCGTCAATGAACATAGTTTTATTGATAGTACTAAAATCGGAAACATAGGTGCTTCTTACGGTGGTTTTATGACTCAATATTTGATTGCTTATACAGATTTATTTAAAGCTGCAGTTTCTCATGCTGGCATAAGTAACATTGCAAGTTATTGGGGTGAAGGTTATTGGGGATACACATATAGTGCAGGTGCAAGTGCCGGCAGTTATCCATGGAATAATCCTGAATTGTATATTAAACAAAGTCCTCTATTTAATGCTGACAAAATCAAAACCCCTCTTTTACTATTGCATGGAACAGCGGATACGAACGTACCAATCGGAGAAAGCATTCAAATGTATACTGCATTAAAACTACTTGGTAAACCAGTAGAATTTATACAAGTTGAAGGTGAAAACCATGCAATCTACGATTATAAAAAACGTATTGAATGGAATAATGCCATTTATTCATGGTTTACAAAATGGTTGAAAAATGAATCGGGTTGGTGGAATTCAATGTACCCCGATAAATAATTGTATGATAGCTTATTAATTTAAAATATGACACAAATAATAGATAAAATATATATTGAGGTTTGCAACATTGCAAAACAGACTGGTAGTTTTCTGAAAGAAGAGCAGTCAAAATTATCAAGATCAAATGTGGAGTTAAAAGGTACACGGAACTTCGTAACTTACATCGACAAAGAGGCTGAAATACAAATTGTTAAATGCTTAACACCTTTGATTCCTGAAGCAGGTTTCCTGACAGAAGAAGATACAATTGAAAATGAGAGTAAAGAGTTCACATGGATCATTGACCCATTGGATGGCACTACAAATTATATTCATGGAGACAATCCATATGGTGTTAGTATAGCTTTAATGAAAGAAAACAAAATTGTGTTAGGTGTAGTTTATGACCCCTTGACAAAAGAATTGTTTTCAGCATTCGATGGTGAAAATGGTGAAGCTCGATTGAACGGTCAAATCATATCGGTTAGCTCTCATAAAACATTAAAGAATGCATACTTATCATTTGGCATACCATATCAAATAGATGTCAAAGCTGAAGAAATATTTCAAAATGCATACAAACTCTTTCGCTCTAGCAGTTTTAGAATCAAAGGCTCTGCCGCACTTGAAATTTGCTATGTAGCATGCGGTAGATTTGACGGTTATTTTCATTCAGGACTTTCTCCATGGGATGTCGCTGCATCAAGTTATATTTTACAACGGGCTGGAGGTATCTGTACTGATTATTGTGGCCTGGATAACTATATTTTCGGAAAAGAAATGGTCGCTTCCAACCCATCTATTTATTCTGAAATCATGCAACAAATAATAAAATAAATGGATCAACATATAATTTTAATAGCATTTTTGTTGACCTTATTTGCAGGACTTTCAACTGGTATCGGCGGATTGTTAGCATTATTAGCTAAACATACTAATACTAATTTTTTGAGTCTTTCTCTTGGATTATCTGCAGGTGTAATGCTTTATGTTTCATTTATGGAAATGATGCCCATAGCTCTGAGTTCTTTATCTGATGGTTATGGAGAAAAACAAGGAACTTTATACATGATTATTTCTTTTTTTGGAGGAATGTTGCTTATTACGTTAATAGATTTTCTTGTTCCAAAATCATCAAATCCACATGAAATTCATAGTGTGGAAGAAATGAATCAAACTACAACAATTAATAAAAGACTTCAACACACAGGATTCATTACAGCATTATCAATTGCTATTCATAATTTTCCCGAAGGTATTGCTACATTTATGTCTTCACTCGGTTCTATGGATGTAGCAATTCCAATTGCAGCAGCCATCGCAATTCATAATATTCCTGAAGGAATTGCAGTTGCAGTACCTATTTATCACGCTACAAACAGTAGACAAAAAGCATTATGGCTTTCATTATTATCGGGATTAGCAGAGCCAATTGGTGCTCTTGTTGCATATCTTTTTTTAATGTCTTTTTGGACACCAATTACACACGGAATTATAATGGCTGCCGTTGCAGGAATCATGGTCTTTATTTCATTAGATGAATTATTACCTAGCGCAGAAAAGTATGGTAAGCATCATTTGTCTATTATAGGCGTCGTTTCTGGAATGGCGATTATGGCTTTAAGCCTCTATCTTTTCGTTTAAATTATTCCTAATATAAAAAATAAATAACTAACTTTACCAAGTATTATAATTACCTACATAATTTTCCAACAATATGACAACAGATCTCAAACAAATAGGAGAACGCATTAAAGGCTTGCGAGATGCACTTGATTTATCTCCTGAGGAAATGGCACAAAAGCTGGAAGTAGAAGTTGAAAACTATCTACTATATGAAGATGGGGAAAAGGATGTATCTGTATCTTTTCTACAACGCATTGAAAGAGAATTCAATATAGATATTTCGACAATAATGTTTGGAACAGAACCTCGAATGAACTCCTACTTCATTACCAGAAAAGATAAAGGAGTCTCCGTTGAAAGAGTTTCAGCATATAAATATCAATCACTTACAGCTGGTTTCAGTAATAATGTTGCTGAAATTTTTATTGTAACAGTTGAACCAAAACCGATGGATGAAGATTTTTATAGAAACATCCATCCAGGTCAAGAATTCAACTTTGTACTAGAGGGTAGTTTAATGTTGAATATGAATGGAAAAAATATCGTCCTTAATCAAGGTGATAGTATTTATTTCGATTCTACTCTTCCTCATGGTATGAAATCATTACACAATAAACCGGTAAAGTTCCTTGCTGTAATACTTTACCCGTAATGAGTAAAAAAAATACGTATATATTAAAAAAAAAGATAGTCAAAGGTTTATCATGTTAGAAAAATTTGTCAAACAAACCGAGTTCACTTCTCAACAAGATTTCATTGAAAACTACAAAATTGATGTTCCGGAAAACTTTAATTTTGCATATGATATAGTTGATGAATGGGCTACAAAAAATCCCGAGAAAAGAGCACTTATTTGGACAAACGACAAAGGGGACGAAAAAGAGCTAAACTTTGCAGAATTAAAAGAATTATCCGATAAAACTGCTTCCTTTTTTCAATCACAGGGAATAGGAAAAGGTGATATGGTTATGCTTATTTTAAAGCGTAACATTGAATTTTGGTATTCAATTATAGCTTTACATAAAATTGGAGCTATTGCAATTCCTGCAACACATTTACTCACTGATAAAGATATTGTTTACAGAGCAAATGCTGCAAGTATAAAAGCAATTGTTGCGTCTAATGACGAGAACCTCATTGAGCATATAGATAAATCTATGGATAGGTCTCCTTCCATAGATTTAAGAATAATAACTAGCGATCCAGTTCCTAGCGGATGGATTAGCTTTTGGGATGGAATTAATAATGCAGCACCATTTGTAAAACCGGAACATGTAAATACAAATGATGACATCATGATTCTCTATTTTACTTCTGGGACAACTGGGCAACCTAAAATGGTTATTCACGATTTCAAATATCCTCTTGGACATATTACTACTGCAAAATATTGGCATAATTTAAACGAAAACAGTATTCATTTGACTGTAGCAGATACTGGATGGGCTAAAGCAGTTTGGGGAAAACTATATGGTCAATGGATTGTTGGTGCCACTATTTTCGTTTACGATTTTGAAGGTCGTTTTATTCCTGAAAATATGCTCGAAATGTTGTCTAAGTATAAGGTTACTTCATTTTGTGCACCACCTACCATTTATAGATTTCTGATACTTGAAGATCTAAATAAGTATGATCTTTCTACCTTAGAATATTGTACGACTGCTGGTGAAGCACTTAACCCTTCAGTTTTTGAATCATTTTATGAAAAGACTGGTATTAAAATGAAAGAAGCTTTTGGACAAACTGAGACTTCCCCAACTATTATAACTTTCCCATGGATTGAACCAAAACCTGGTTCAATGGGTGTGCCTAATCCTCTGTATAAAATGGATTTACTTGCACACGATGGACGATCAGCTGAAGATGGTGAACAAGGAGAGATTGTGTTCTGCACAGATGAAGGACGTCCTTTAAGCCTATTTATGGGATATTATCGTGATGAAGAATTAACTGAATCTGTTTATTCAAACAATGTTTATCATACAGGTGATTTAGCTTGGCGCGATGAAGATGGGTATTATTGGTTCGTAGGACGAACAGATGATGTAATAAAAAGTTCGGGATACAGAATCGGACCATTTGAAGTCGAAAGTGCAGTAATGACTCATCCTGCTGTCGTTGAATGTGCTGTCACTGGAGTTCCTGATGAAATCAGAGGACAAGTTATTAAAGCCACAATTGTACTAAGTGCAGATTATAAAGATAAAGCTGGCGATGATCTTGCAAAAGAAATTCAAAATCATGTGAAAAATGTTACAGCACCGTATAAATACCCGCGTGTTATTGAATTTGTAGATGAACTCCCTAAAACTATTAGCGGTAAAATAAGACGTGTGGAAATACGTAAAGGAGGTAATGAGAACAATCTAACAATGGAATAATCTCAAATAGTTTTTTTAAAGTGACTTTAAGATAATAATTATTAATTAAATGTTTATATGAAAAAAGCGTATGTTTTTCCCGGTCAAGGTGCTCAATTTGTGGGCATGGGAAAAGATTTATATGAAACCTCTACCATTGCAAAAGAGCTTTTTGAAAAAGCTAATGATATTCTTGGTTTCAGAATCACTGATCTCATGTTTAACGGAACTGACGAAGACCTTCGACAAACAAAAGTAACTCAACCTGCTATTTTTTTACATTCGGTTATTTTAGCAAAAACATTAAGCGAGGACTTTAAACCTGATATGACTGCAGGTCACTCATTAGGAGAGTTTTCAGCATTGGTTGTTGCGGGTGCTTTAACATTTGAAGACGGATTAAAACTTGTATATAAACGTGCAATTGCAATGCAAAAAGCATGTGAGATAAATCCATCCACTATGGCTGCAATTCTTGCATTGACAGATGAAAAAGTGGAAGAAATCTGTGCTTCTATTGACGAAGTAGTTGTACCAGCTAATTATAATTGCCCGGGACAAGTTGTCATTTCTGGAACAATTTTCGGAATTGATAAAGCTTGTGAACTGATGAAAGAAGCAGGTGCTAAACGTGCTTTACCTCTGAAAGTGGGAGGCGCATTTCACTCGCCGTTAATGGAACCTGCAAAAATAGATCTTAGTGAGGCTATTCAATCTACTACTTTTTCAAAACCAATATGCCCAGTATATCAGAATGTTTCGACTCTTGGAGAAACAGATCCTGAAACAATCAAGAAAAACTTGAATGCACAATTAACTGCTCCTGTTAAATGGACTCAATCAGTTCAACAAATGATTGCCGATGGAGCAACTGAGTTTGTAGAATTAGGACCGGGAAAAGTTTTACAAGGACTAATATCTAAGATAAATAAAGATGTAATAGTTTCAGGAAAACAATAATTTGTTTTCTCGATTTTTAAATATTGAAGAGGCTGTCTCAAAAGATTGACAGCCTCTTTTTTTTTCATTCAATTTTCTGTA
>ENA-UOOK01000108-UOOK01000108.1-fermentation-metagenome-genome-assembly--contig:-NODE-108-length-90747-cov-32.132823_pt1 | contig 90747 bp, 78 predicted proteins | sample MGYA00245777_ERZ724023 | MGnify/ENA primary metagenome ERZ724023 (study PRJEB28704, sample SAMN03018312) | fermentation metagenome | biome: anthropogenic terrestrial biome; feature: soil; material...
CGCCTAAGCTTAACGCTTTTGGCGGCTTTCCCAAGCTGTGTTTTCACACAGCCCCTTTTGATAAAAGGGTTATTAAAGGAGGTGGGGATTCTTTAATTGTTGTTATTCGGTACGCTGGCTCGGGGGAGATTTATGAAAGCCACCCCCCATCAACTTGGCCACGTCATCAGCCTGTGCTTGAGTAAGGGTGCCATCTGCAATCAGATCATCCAGCAGGTTAGCTTTTTCTCCCTTGCTTTGCAGGTATTGCTGCCGCTCCTCGGCGCTCATATCTTTTACCTTTTCCAGCTCCGCTTGTTGTACGGCAGCGGCTTTTTGGATTTGGACGATGATGGTGTCAGCCTGTTCCTGGCTGATTATCCCTTGACTGACGAGTTCGGCGAACCTTTCCTGCAGTTCTGCCTGGCGCTGCTCTTGCCTTGCCTCAGCCAAAGCATTGCATATGGTTTCCCGCTCGGCTTCGGTTATTATACCCTGCTCGACCGCATCACTGAATATACCTGCTCTATTGATAGGTTTTTCAGTGTTCGTGCTCTTTCGTTCCTCAGGGGTCAGGTTTTTAATCTCTTCCCATTGGGACTTCATTTGAGCTTGCTTTTCCGCTTGCAGGGCCAGCAGTTGATCAGCTTGTTCCTGGGTAATGCTGGAGCTGCTTACCAGGCTGTCAAGGACCTCTTTAAGATTATCCTCCATGCCTGCACCTCTTGGACCGGAAGCCCTGACTGCGGGAGCGGCAGATTGGGTTTCGGTATCGCTGGCTGCCAATACTGCGCTTCCTGATGCCAATAACAGACCTCCAATTACAAGACAGGACAGAACCCGGTTTAGTTTTTTCTTCATTAGATCTCTCCTTTCCATCTGTTTATTAGGGGCGATGGCTATAGTATAGGCGACTAATATGAAGAGTTTGTGAAAAGTTGATGAAACTTTATAGGAGCTATTTTGGACTTGCCCCCTTTTAAATACGATGAAGAGAGAATAGCAAGATTTATTTAATGAAAGTGTATAATCGTTTATAATAAGCATCTGCCTGATAGATCGCAGCCAGAGGGTTATGTGCCAGTACTCTATCTTTTACAGCTAAGACAGTAACCGGTGCATGGGAATATTTCATGAATAAAGTATCATGCCCAACACACAAGCCCAGTATAATATTAAAATCTGTACCGGCTTGCTGTAAATGGGCTGCCTGCCCGACAGGATTGCACATAGCCTCAAAGCCGCCCCGGCAGATTTTTTCTGGTTCGGCTATGCCGATAGCATTTTTATCAAAGCCGCCATTTTTGCATATAATAGATTCTACCTGAAAACTGTTACTTTGAAGTATCTTGGTAAACACTTTTGCTTCTTGATGTAAGCCCATGCAAAAAGCTAGCCCTAGTTTTTGATAGCCGCACTTCTGGGCAAAATCCATAATCTCCTCAACCCTGGTATTTTTGCCATATCCTATACTCTCCACCAAAGCCGCATTTTTAGCTATTCGCAGGTCTTCTGCATTATAGGCATGGGTCACATAATCCTTGGACATGCTTAAGCTGGGGCAATCGGTGGGAGCATTATCTAAGTCGTTTTTATGGCAGGAGTGTTTACCGCATAAAGAACATTTCAATTAATTACGCCTCCTAATAAATAATAGTGATGCTTGTAAACCGGCTGTCTATGCTGCCAATGCTTCATTTAAATCGAATAGCTTTCAGGGTTCCATTACCTACGAGCGAATCTTCTTTAAGGCAAGCTTGCCCGATAATATCAGCTTCACCTATTACACTGAGGGCGGCTTCGGGATAGGAAAGGTGTTTGGGGATAGCGATGTTGCCGATTTGCACCAGGTCCAGGCCGGTTAATATCATCGTTGTTTTGGGGCAAAGGTGAATAAGGCATTTACCGGCGGTTATATCCCGGGCTTTTTGTAAAAAGGGGACGGTAAAAAGAAGAGCGGTCTTTTCCGCATATCGGGGGCCCAGTATTTTAAGACTGCCGGCCGGATCAGCGTAGGAGATAATATCCGCCCCTGCCGCGCAGGCAGATTCCAAATAGGACAGTAAATTATTGCTGATAAGGCCTAACACATCCTCTGCTACTTGCGGGTCTTTGCGCCAGGCTTTAAATAACAGCGCAATATCCAGCAAACAATTCAGAATGGTATAGGGCCCGCAGATTTCCAGAGCCACCTTTTCCCCGCGCTCTTTAAGAAGAGAGCAGGCAAGCAGTACCTGATGAATACGCCCTTCATTAAAATTTATAGGAGGAGTCTGCAGCAAATCTTCTACGTTTGCCCGGACATGCTCCTTTACCCGCGGTCCAATCCGACCGTCGCCGAGATTTATCTTGCCGCCCAGTGCTTCCGCTTCTACGGTATTGCAAAACGGCAATAGGCAAAAAGGAAAGTTCATTGCTTTCTTCATTGCCACTGCCAGAGTAGTTAAAGCGGTGCAATTATTGTAGCTGTCAGGGAAAGACAAGGCGGTCTGGTTGATAATTTCCTCCGAAAACCCTACCGCATTTTCATGGCTGCAGGGAAAGTCAATAAGTTTTTTCAATAACAATGCCCCCTCCTTTGAAGCAGTACTAAAATTGCATGCATTTTATAAACAAATCCTTATAACCTTCCAGTTCGGATAGTTCCAGGTATTCTATGTTTCGGGCCAGAGTCTCAATGACTGCCCGCTCCGGCTGAGACAGCAGACAGATGAGAGCTCCGGATTTGGAAGTATTTCCTGCATAGCTGATTACTTCACTCCACTCAGCAGGAAGCAGGCCCGAACCAATAAGACTTTCGGCTTTGAGATGAGCGCCGAACTGCCCTGCCACAATCACCCGGTGCAGTTCGGCGGCTTTCATGCCGACCGCCTCCAGCAGAGCATAGATCCCTGATAAGATAGCTCCCTTGGCTAACTGAACCTGGCGTATATCCTGCTGGGTTAAATATAGGCTGCGCCCGGCGTCAACCATAAAGCGTTTTTTTCCATCCACCACCTCAACCAGAGGATGAGCCTGCAAGCGCCCGCTTTTATGAATTATTCCCGCCCGTCGCATTTCGGCGATGGCAGCGAGCAAGCCGCTTCCGCAGATGCCGGTGGCAGCTTCGTTCCCAATGGTGGCATACCGTACGGTATCTCCCGCAATAAATACATCTTCAATAGCTCCCGGAGTCGCCCGCACTCCACAGCTGATATTCATGCCTTCAAGGGCAGGTCCGGCTGCGCAGGAACAGGCGCAAAAGCGCTCATCATCAACTAAAACGATTTCTCCATTAGTTCCGATGTCAATAAAAAGCGTCTTTTCATTTGCATTTTCCAGACTGCAGGCCAGAACTCCCGCAGTAATGTCTCCCCCAATAAAAGATGACACCGTCGGCAGACAGTAAACATCGCAATAGGGCGAAACCGGCAAGCCTAAATCCAGGCCCTTTAAGGACAGGGCGCCCTGAAATGCAGGCGTATAAGGCGATTTGCCCATACCTTCGGGATTTATACCCGCCAGCAGATGGATCATGGTGGTATTGGCGGCAACACTTACAGCGTAAATATTATCGGCAATAAGATCATGGCGACGGCATAATTCATTTAATAAATTCTTCAAATCCTTAATGATAGTTTTCTGCAGTATTTCCGTACCTCGTGGATTGCTGGCCGCATAGTGGATACGGCTGATAACATCCTGACCAAAGACTTTCTGGCTGTTCAGGCAAGCCAGGGATTCTATTTCCCGGCCTGAGTTAAGGTCAACCAGGGAAGCCACCACCGTAGTGGTGCCTATATCAATCGCCGCTCCGTAACAGTTTTGTGCAGCATCAGCTCCGCCGCCAGGTAAAAGCGCTGATGGATCAGGCACGAATTCTTTCATATATCCCTGACTGATAATATTGCTCATTTGGAATTGCTGGGGCAATTCCACCGTCATATCCGTTTTTACTTCCCAAAGGCAGGCCAAACGCCAACCGGCAGCTATCTGCTCCGGAGTGAAAAAGGCTGCCTGGGTTTCACTGACCGGGATAGCTTCCTGACTGTCAATGCGCACTTTGCATTTCCCGCATAAGCCGGTTCCGCCGCAGGGGGCATCCATAAATCCCTCGCGGGACAAAACTTCATATAAATTTAGACCCGGCTCGCATTCTATGCTCTTGTTTTCATGGAGCAGATGTATTTTAACCATTGATATTTTTCACATCCCGGGCAGCTGCAACCATAGCCTGCACATTTACCAGCGGGGTGGTGGTGGGCAAGCCACAGGCAGGTGCAATAATATCGGCGCCTTTGCGGTGACAGGACCTTACTAGCTGAGCTATTTTTTTCGGTGACGAGGTTCCCAGGGCATGAGTATTTACATTTCCCATTACCGCTTTTTCCGGCACAGCCGCCTTGATATCAGCTATAGGAACCAGGGAATCAAAGCTGAAAATATCACAATGCAGCTCCGGTAAAAGATCATAAACACTGTGGAGGTTGCCGCAAATATGAACCATGGCCAAAGGCGGCTGTAGGGCATCCATGATTTGATTGATATACTTCACCGAGTATTCGCGGAAAAATTTCGGCCCCAAAATTTCACCGGTACCACTGGGCTCGGATAGGCAAACAGCATCGGCGCCCGCCGCCAATTGAGCCTGGCCGTAGGCGATCAGGTTTCCGGCGATAGAATCCATAAAGATGCTGGAGGTCTTAGGGTTTTTACGAAACGCTTTTAAAAGAGTAGATATATCTACTAAAGAGCCGACAACGCTTACCGGTCCGGTGATATTAGCGATTATGGGAACACCGTCGTTTTGCTGCTTTAGTAGTGCGATAGCCTGCAAAACCGTTTTTACTCTTCCCCGGTTCAGGTCCAGACTGTTTAATTGGGTCCAATCATCGACACCGGCTAAGAGATAGTCTGTAATATGAGGCTCTGCCAATAAATCGCCCATGTTTACCTCAGCGCCCATGGCCTCTGCTTCCACCGTCATGCAGAAGGGAACCCCATAATTTTCAAAGCCCCCCGCTTTATTTAAGGCTATGGCCAGACCCGCCATTTGGTGTGCATCCATATGGGCCTCCGGCCACCGCCAACCGGAGGCTTCCATGATTTCCCGGAACATCATATTCATCATGCCCCCGGGGCAAATGCAGGGAGGACGCTCGGTGGGATGATGCCGGGCGGCGGCATAAAGCCGCTCTTTGGGAGTCATCTCTAACCCTGCAGCAGACGGTCTACCAGTGTCACCGCTTCTACTGCGTTGGCGGAATAGCCGTCTGCCTTGATCTTATTGGCAAATGCAGGGGAAATAGGAGCACCGCCGATAATCACTTTGTAATTTTTACGGATACCCTCTTCTTCCAGCATTTCAATAACCCTTTTCATACCGGGCATGGTGGTAGACATAAGGGTAGACATGGCGATAACGTCTGCCTGCACCTCTTTGGCCTTGTCTACAAATTTTTGCAGCGGTACGTCCCGGCCTAAATCATAGATTTCATAACCCGCCGTTTCCAGCATGATACGTACCAGATTCTTCCCGATATCATGGGTGTCGCCTTCTACCACGCCGATGACCACCTTGTGCTTTTCCTGACTGCCGGCTGATTCCAGGTGGGGCCGTAAAACCTCCAGCCCGTTGTACATAGCCTCAGAACAAACCAGAAGTTCGGGGATAAAATATTCTTCCTGCTCATATAAAGCGGCAGCCTTTTGCATTCCATCCACCAGACCTTTTAAAATACCATCCAAAGCCGGATAACCTGCCGTGACATATTCTTGTGCTACTTCACCTACCAATTCATCTTCCATGTCAACCACACAGTCGGATAAGGCCTTTAATAATTCTTCTTGACTTCTCATGCTTGATAATCCTCCTAATTAGCGTAGATTCGAAAATCTCCGATCCTGATCCTTGGTTTAAAAAAATCCGCTTCCCACCTGATTCCTATAAAACTGCCATTTGATTTTTGCAATCGGCTATCATGGCCTCAACCTTTTCCGGCATTACAGGATAGCCCACCTCGCGTACGGTATCCATCATAGACTGAATGTTGGCAAAAGGGGTTTCGACCGGCAAACTGCAACCACTCATGGGGGTATAGCCCTTGGGGGAATCATAGCATTCGGCAATGCCCTCCAGGGTTTTGAGACGAACATCCAGCGGAGTGCCGCAGTAAACGACTCCACCCGGGTCAACATTGCCGAGAATCCGCACTTGATGACCGATGGCGTGCTTACACTCGATCAGACTGGCGACGTTATCAATGCTGAAGCCGCTGACCCCCATAGCGGCAATATCTTTCCAAATGTTGCCGGTATCACCGCAGATGTGCATTATCACACCTTTTCCCTTGCTCTTGATGAAGTCAACCAATTCCTGCAGGTAAGGGGCGGAAAATTCACGGAAAGTTTTGGGGCTGACCACAGTGCAGGAAGACATGGGTTCGGAAATGGTAGGAGTCAATCCCAATTTAATGACTGCCTCGGAAAATATTTTGCAGGTCTCAAGCGAAATCCGGCACAAGGCATGAACCGCCTCGGGACTTTTAATTATCTGCTTTAAAGTATTGTCTACGCCCAATAAGAAAAAGGCATTGGTGAAAGGGCCGACGACCGCACCGGAACAGCCCACTTCGTGGCCCACCTCGTCAATCAGATATTTCATGGCATCCAATTGCACCGGCAGCCTGCCATCTTTATAAGGATTGACCGGCTGTAAGCGTCCAATATCTTTTATGTCGGAAATGGCCGGTTTCAATAGATCGGCGGTATCGTCATCAGGAAACTTAACTTCGGCTCCCATGGCCTCGCACAAAGTGAACAAATCCGTAAAAATGCGGACACTGTCATAGCCAAAGCGTCTGTAGGCCGCAATTTGAGCTGCTGCCAAAGTTTTGGCATCACGATTAAATTCGGAAATTTTACAGCCGTAAACCCTGGCCACGCCATTGGCCACATTGGGATTGCAGGGCAAACGGTCGACCGCTTTGCCTTGGGACATGGCAGCAGCACGTTCTAAAGGTGTCATTTCATTAACTCTGCTCATATTAACATCTCCCATTTTTTTAGCCTCCTTTACTTTTCCATGTGATCGTGATCACGGAAACTGAATCGGCTCCCACAAATCCTGATTTTTCAATGTTGGGGAGTTAAAGCACCATGGTTCAATGTATATCTGCGGTTGCCCCGTTCCGCCCCCAGCATATTATGGGCGACCATCATCACAGCCCCGCCCCTGACAGAGACGGGCTGCAAAAGTTCAATGACTTTATTGGCCCAAAAATCGTCCAAGTCATTGGTCGGTTCATCTGCCAAAACTAACCGTGGTTCCGTTATCAAAGCTCTGGCTACCATCAGGCGCCGCCTTTGTCCTACACTCAATTGATGGGGCAAAAAATCCTGCCGGTCCGCAATGCCCAGCTTTTCCAAATAAGCTGCAACCTTTTCATTAATGTCCGCCTTGCTCAGTTTGTTCTTGGTATATTGGTTGATAATCTTTAACGTAAAGGTCAGGTTTTCGCCAACGGTCAAAGCTTGAAAAAGACTGGTCTCCTGAAAGATAAAGCCGATCTTGGTGGCCCGTAAAATCGTTAAATCATAATCGCTGATGCTTTTCAGATTGGTAGCATCAACCAAAATTTCACCGCTGTCCGCCTGTAAAAGTCCGCCCACCAAATATAGCAAGGTGCTTTTACCGATGCCGGAGGGCCCCTTAATGAAAATGAAATCACCGGCTTCGCAGCGCAGAGAAACGCCGTCCAGAGGACGAACGATCTCTCCGTTTTTATAAGTTTTTACTACATTTTTGAGCTCGCAGAGAAGGTGATTGGCTTTTATAGCATCAGGGCCGGCAGTCATATTACTCAATCTCCCCTTTCATAATTACCTCTTGCGGATCAAGCCGGGCACTCTTGCCGGCAGGATACAAGGCGGCCAAACCACCGAGCAAGATGGCTATGCCAATACCCAGCAGCAGGCTTTGGGCAATCAATCCCGGGGTCAGAGCCAAAATACTGAAGGTAAACCCCTGTTGCAGCCAATTAATCAAAGGGGCGACTGCATAAATCCCAAGAATACTGCCCATCAGCTCTCCAATACCTGCCAGAAGACAGGCCTCAAAGAGTATCAACTTGAAAACATCGCTTTTTTGGCCGCCTATTGCCCGTAAAATGCCCATTTCTTTTTGGCGGACTTGTGCCAGTGCCGTAAAACGCCCTATCAACGCCAGAACAGTTACCATCAAAAGCAGAAACCAAAGCCCAATCATTATTTGCCCAATCATGGACATTTGGGTTTTCATGTTGGTCACCACTTTATCAGTCGCCACAATTGATACATTCAAATCAGCTTTTTCAATGTTGGCAACCACATCGGCAACATTACAACCGTCCTGCACCTTGATAAGAATCGCCGAATACACTGCTTGCGGGTCAATATCGGGCAAAACTTCTTTCAGGTTCTCATTGGTCGCTGCCAAACGTTTAGCCACATCCATATTCATAAAGAAAGTTTCATCCATGCCTGTGCCGGTTGGACTCATAGTGCCGGCAATTCTAAAAACATCACCCAAAATTCCGACCCGGTTGCCTAAATAGGCCGGCACATTGCAGCCGATAATAATTTGATCGTCGGCCAAAGAGTCAAGATTGGCCTCAGCAAGCCAGGGCTGCAAAACAAAATCCGTATCCATGTCGAAAGCAACTATCCGCGTTTCCGAATCAACGGCGCAACAGCCGGCATTCAGGGTTTGAATAAATAACTGCGGACTCGCCAGGGCGACACCTTCGACCTTTTTTATGGCGTCCAAAATCTCAGCCGGCATATAGATGTTGTTAGGTTTGGCCGTATACAAAGCAGTATAGGCATCAGTGCTTGCTTCATTCGGCAATATGAGGATGTCGGCCCCCAGGCGTTCTTGCGATAGAATCACCCCTTGCTGAAAGTTGGTATAAAAAGCAAAAATCATCACAAAAACCATCACTGTGAGTGAGGTTATGAGTATAGTTAAAAAAGATTGCCCTTTACGCCTTGAGATGTTTTTCCAAGCGAATTTCCACAATTATCTTCCACCTACCTGTTGCTTGCTGGCCAAGTTAAGCCAATATCTGTTTTCCCAAGAACCAGTCCTGAACCCATGGGTTGCTATTCACTACAGCCCAAGAATCCAATATGTCCCGGCTCGTCTTCTCCTTTGCCCCCACCGCCAGCAGTCACGTCGTTGCCCGGGGTTAAACTCCGCAAGCGGCAATGATCCAGCTAAGGAGCATTACCGCTTGCATACTCGTCTATTTGGGGATGAACAAATGCCCTGCGCTGGCGATGATTGTGACTATACCGCAGCCTTTGAGCCAGGCTGCGGTTTGAATGCAAGCCATGGCTGATTTATGGCAAATTCCGATCCCAATGGTATCATTGGTGATGGTGATAAGCATGATGCCGATAACTAAGCTGAGGATAGCTGTCTTATTTTTAGTGACCAAACTCGTGACAGAGCTGACTAAAAGCAAGATCGCTAACAATGTTGCCGCCTTGGCTGTGTAAAAACAACGCATATGGGCCATATTGCCATTCGCCATCTCGACCAATTGATCACAGACCGGAGCCCAGATATAGATGGCGCCGAGAACAGCCAGTGCTGCCAAACCCCATATAATTGGCATAATAATCGCGAGCTTTTTATTCAAAATATGCGCCTTCGTTCAAAATAATTTTAAGCCGTACAAATATCAATTATTGATAGTCCAATGCAAAATCCGATGTTTGATCTTATCAAAGATATACATGATAAAAACTAAAACCGCGGCCGTAAACAAAAAGCCCAGCATCACCAGGTCAAATCTGGCGAAGTCGGAATAATATTGAACGAAATAAGCCATACCTGAGCTGGCGCCAAACATCTCGGCAACCGCCAACATCATGAACGACAGGGTCAAGGCCACGGAGCAACCGACCAAAATGGCGGGAGATGCCGCCGGCAGAATAACCCGGAAAAGCTTTTCTAGTCTCGGCATCTCCAAGGTTGCGGCATTTTCCAAATAGCGCTTGTCAATACTCATGACGGCGCCGATGGTGGTGCCCAAAATCACCCAAAATGCGGCCAACCAGATTAAAAAGATGGAAGCGGCCTTGAACGTCGGGAACAAATTGATGGCGTAAGGTGTCAACAGCGGCACCGGAATAGCACTGAAAGCATTGATATAAGGGGTCGCGTTTTTGCGCAGACCGCTTTTCAGGCCAATCAGGGTGCCCAGTGCAATTGCACAGACAAGGGCCAAAACATAAGCCGTAACCAGCAAATACAAAGAGCTTTTCAGACCGGCAAACAGTTGGTTGATATACTCGGGAATCAGTTTCAGCACATCAAAGATGCTGGGGAAAAGAAAGCTGGACAAAACTGCAAACCCATCAGTCAGCAGGATATAGCCAATCAAAATGCAAACCCCTATCAGGATAATGCTTCCATAGTCTTTTATAACTTTCAGCATACGATAAATACTCCTTTCCACCCTTCAGCGGAAAACTGCCAGAGTGATCCTTAAGAACTCGAACCATTCCCCTAGGCGTTATATTCGTTGAATAAAGCCAGTTTATCTTTGAAGAATTGGCTGTCGGGATAATCCTTAATCAAGGAATCCAAAGCCTTTTTATAGATTTCCGTATTGATATGATCTTCAACTTGGACTTTAGTATCGGTAATATAGCCGAAGTCTTTCATCTTGTTCCACATCTTGATGACACTGTTTTGGTAAGGGTCATTATCGTATTTCATATGGGGGCTCTTAACAAAGCTTTCTACGGTGGCCTGGTCCAGGTCAAGATTCTTCACCACCAAATCGACAACTTCGTCATAATTGCCCTGCATCGCTTCTTCAGCCCGCAAATACGCCCGCAGCATTCGATAGAGCGCTTCTTGATTTTTTTCGTCTTCCATCCAGGAGCCTTTAGCGAGCACCCGGCAGCAGGAATGATTTTTCCAATAATCATCAGGCCACATTTTGATTTCCAGACCCAGGTCGGCCGCTTGTATTTCATAACCGGTTGCGGTTGCCCCAAAGTCAACTTCGCCGCTGGCTACAGCTTGCAGGACCTCCTGGTTCTTCTTATATTCAACAAAAGTTACGTCATTATAGAGACCTGCGTCATACAGCACGCCTTTCAATACCACGTCAGGCGTGCCGAAACGGGTGATACCGATTTTTTTGCCCCGGAAGCTTTCCAGGCTGGTCCATTCGGTTTCCGGTTTGCCGAAACAAGGGGTTTCACCGGTAATCATGTAACCGCTGAAAATGGTGAAATCCTGGCCGTTAGCGATTTGAATCAGAGGCCCGCCGGTACCGTAGGTGGAGAGCACATCAACTTTTCCCGCTACCAGAGCTTGGAAGGCGTCGGTGCCATTGTTGATATAAACCATTTCCACATCAACGCCTTCTTCTTTTAGAAAATCATGAGATTCAGCCATATACTGGAAAATTTGACCGGAATTGCTTTGAGCCGCAACCGAGACCTTTAACACATCTTGGGGGGCGCCGGCAGTGTCTTTATCGGAAGTATCGGAGCCGCCGCATCCTACCAGGGCCAAGGATATAACTAAACAAAAAATAAGGGATAAAAACTTTTTCATAAATAATTGCGCCTTCTTTCGTAATTATGATAATTATTTTTAAAATATCGCTTTGTACCGGATGGCACCTACTTTAAGCGATATGCTTTTTCACTGATTTATTATTTTCGCTGTCAGTGATATTCATTTTTTGTTCATGCAAGCGATATGCTTTTTCCGCAATTTCATCATTGATGATTTTGGTCAAGCGGTTGCGCAGATCCAGCACGGCAGGATCGGTATACAATGTTTCCCGCCTGGGTTTGGTTTCTTCAGTGAATGAATGCGTATAAATAATCTTGCTGGGAGCTTGTCCCAGAACCAAAATATCGGTTGCCAGCAGCAAAGCTTCATCGACACTGTGAGTCACAAAAAAAATAGTCTTGCGGTTTTCCTTTTCTTTTTGCCACAGCTCTAAAACGGTGTCTTGCAGCAGAGCTGAGGTGACAGCGTCCAAAGCGCCGAAAGGCTCATCCATTAAGAGCAGCGGCGCATCCAGGGCAAAAGCGCGGGCCGTGGCAAAACGTTGACGCTGCCCCCCGGAAAGGTTTAAGGGCAATTTATCATAAAGCTCTTCGTCCAAGCCCAGATTGTTTACCCATTTCAAAGCCACTTCTTTTCTTTGGTGTTTATCCCAGGTCTTATACTTTTGCTTTAATGCAATACAGATATTTTCTCCTGCCGTCATCCAGGGGAATAAGCCATAATCCTGGAATACCATAGCTCGGTCCAGGCTGGGCCCATAGACCGGCTTGCCGTCAACCAGCAACTGCTCGGGATTTGACTTTTCCAAACCTCCGATCAATCGCAGAAGCGTGCTCTTGCCACAACCCGATAGTCCCAAAATACAAACAAATTTACCGGCTCTGGCTTTATAATTAACGCCGTCCAAAACCAGTTCCTTGTCATAGGAAAATTGCAAATTATTCATTGATACCTCTAGCATATTGACCTCCATAATTATTTCTTTTTCCTATTTATCCCCGACTACCACAGCAGGAAACTCTATATCGCTATAAATCGGTGGTTGATAATTAATAGTTTTATGATAAAACCCTCCCTTAAAATAGATGTTGTCAAATATCTCCTGGGGCAAAAGTTTACTAATACAGTATATATTGCAGATAGTTATTTTTCAAATAACTTATAGTTATAATTTTCGGAGGCGTTATGAGGCTGGACTTACGGGAATGAATCCTTTGCCCAGGAGGAGAAACTCCGGTATCAGCAGATTGGGTGAAAAAACTTATTGACAAATTGATCGGGCAAGGTTAAATTTATCGTATCTGAACAGTTGACGAGATGAGAAGAGCAGAGGAGAACAGGGACGAGATGAGCCGGTCTGATTATATGGCGACCAGCACATTTAACCGTGCTGGTTTTTATTTTCCCTTGGCGGCAAAAATTGCAGATACTGCTGCAGCCACGGCCAGTATGGTCGGTGGTTATTCAATTCTGCCCTTCTTTATACCCTGCACCATGAAAAGAGCATTCCTTCCGGGCTTAAACTGCTGTTCCGGCCAATTGTTTCTCACTTCGAATAACGCATTTATGGAGCGCGATATCCGGTCTGACCACCTGAGTTATGTAATAAACCACGATGGGGGACTGAAGCGATGGCCTCTCTGTTAAGCGCGTTCTGGCGCCGTATTTGAGCTTGCCTAAAATTAGGTGCCTTTTTAACTTCATGATACCGATATAACTTTGCTGAGAACAGAAGAGAGTTGACGAGGAGAGGAGAGATTCGATGTTTGACCGATATTTAAAAACCGTGGTGGAAGGCGAATACCTTGATCTGGAAGAGGCCTATCTGACCGCCCGGATGCTTCTGCATGAGAATATTCCCGAAATAAAAGCGGCTGCCTTTCTTAGTGCCCTGCGTACCCGGAAGGAGACTGCCGACGAACTGAGCGGCTTTGTGCAGGCCCTATATGAAGAAGCCGTTACTATTGACAGTGATGAGGAACTGATAGACACCTGCGGCACCGGGGGAGATGGACTGGGGACATTTAATATATCCACTGCCGCTGCTTTGGTGGTGGCCAGTTGCGGAATTCCGGTAGCCAAACATGGCAACCGGGCAGTTACCGGCAGCGTAGGCAGCGCTGATGTTCTGGAAGCTCTGGGGGTAAATATTCAGCTCAACCCGGATGAAGCCAGGCAGATGCTGGATAAGGTAGGGATTACATTTTTGTTTGCTCCCCATTATAATCCTATTTTGAAGCAAATGGGTCCCCTGCGGCGGGGAATGGGTGTAGCCACTATTTTTAATTTCCTGGGCCCGCTGCTTAATCCTTGTTCGCTGGCTTATCAGGTTATGGGCATAGCTGATGCCGGTCTGCAGGAAGCCATCGGGCAAACCCTGTTGCAACTGGGGCGGAAACGGGCTCTGGTAGTATGTGCGCAAAATGGGATGGATGAAATAAGTCCCGTGGGCACCACCCGGGTCTTTGATGTCGGAGTGAAACAGCAGCAGATTTATAATATCAATCCCACGCTCCTGGGCCTGGCACCTTTTGGCCTGGAAACCATCAGGGGCGGGGATAAAGAAAGTAATGCCAGAATTATTGACCAGGTACTGCAAGGGACGCCAGGCCCCCATCGGCAGGTCGTTATCTTGAATGCAGCCGCAGCCCTGGTGGCAGCGGAGCGGTCATCAGACCTGGAGGAAGGCATGATGATGGCTGCCGAAGCCATTGATTCCGGCAAGAGCCGGGCAATCTTGCAGGCTATGATCAGCTACAGCCGGGATAAGGTGATCCCATGCTAGAGCGGATAATCAGGTTTAAAGAACAGGAAGTGCGGGAACTGAAAAAGAGCGGGGGAATGGATGATATAGCTTTCCCGCTTCCTTCTTTGGAGGTGGACAGAGTATTTAGGAACTGTCAGGACAGTATAGCTGTAATTGCGGAAATCAAGCAGGCTTCTCCGGTCAAAGGAGTACTGGCCCATGAATTGAATATCCGGCAACTGGCTGGCTGCTACCGGGAAAACGGTGCGGCGGCTATTTCCTATATTACTGACAACCGCTTCTTTAGAGGACGGAAAGAATTGCTCCCCCGGGTAAAGGAAGTTACCGGTCTGCCGGTTTTACGCAAAGACTTTATCATTGATGAAATCCAGCTCTATGAAACCGTTGGGCTGCAGGCGGATATGGTGCTTCTTATAACCGCTCTGCACGATTATCCCGAACTGCTGGCTCTGTGTGAAAAAAGCCGGGAGTTGGGACTGGAAGTACTGCTGGAGGTGCATGACCGGGGAGAGTTGCAAAAGGCCATTGATTTGCCGGTAAAAATGCTGGGGATAAATAACCGCAATCTGCAAGATTTCTCAGTGGACCTTCACCGCAGCGTGGAACTGGCCCAGTATATTCCCCCGTCAATGATCAAAGTGAGTGAAAGCGGCATCAAGACCCGGGAAGACGTCCGGCTGCTTAGAGAGCAGGGCTATAATGCGCTTCTGGTGGGAGAATCCCTGGTCACCGCCTCCGACCCCGGAGAAAAGCTGCGGGAACTTAGGGAGGGAAAAGCTTAATGACTCTGATCAAGATATGTGGAATCAGCAACCCGGAGGAAGCAGTTTGGGCCGGGAAGTACGGGGCCTGGGCGGTGGGGGAAGTATTCGCTCCTTCCCCGCGCCGGATTGAGGTCGAAAAGGCGGCAGCCCTGAACCGGGAGCTAAAGGATAATATCCTCAAGGTGGGGGTGTTTGTCAATGAAGAACTGCCAGAGGTCAAACGAATCGCGGATTACTGCCGGCTTGACCTGGTACAGCTGCATGGGGATGAAGCCCCCGAATATCTGGCTGAGTTAAGCCTGCCGGTTATAAAATGTTTCTCCCTGCAAGGTCCTCCTGACCCTGACTACCTGCGGCTATGGCGGCCTTGTTTGTATCTGTTCGACACCTGTGGTACTGCCGTAAGAGGAGGCAGCGGCCGAAGTTTTAACTGGGAATGGCTGGCTGAACTCCCGCCGGATATTCGATTCATACTGGCAGGCGGGCTGAACCCGAGCAATGTGGGAGGGGCGGTAAAAAAACTGAAACCCCTGGCCGTGGATGTCTCCAGCGGGGTGGAATATCCCGGGGGAGGCAAGAACCCTTTGATGATAGATGCTTTTATTAATGCAGTGAAGGAGGCTGATGCCGGTGTATCCTGATACTAAAGGTTATTATGGCGGCTATGGAGGCAGATTCGTACCGGAGACCCTGATTCCGGCGTTGAGAGAGATAGAACTGGCTTATGGGAAAATACTTGCCGACCCTGGGTTTAGCGAGGAGCTGGACTATTATTTGAAAAACTATGTGGGGAGGGAATCACCGCTCTATTTTGCCCGGCGGCTCAGCCGGGAGGCGGGTTCCGCCCGTATATATCTTAAGCGGGAAGACCTCAATCATACCGGTTCCCATAAGATTAACAACACCCTGGGGCAGGCCCTCCTGGCGCAAAGGATGGGCAAAGAGCGCCTGATTGCGGAAACCGGCGCCGGGCAGCACGGGGTGGCTACGGCCACGGCAGCGGCGGTGCTGGGAATGAAATGCACGGTTTATATGGGAGCCCTTGATATGCAGAGACAGCGGCTTAATGTTTTCCGCATGCAGATGCTGGGGGCCGAGGTAAAAGCGGTGCATAAAGGCAGTCAGACCTTAAAAGACGCCACCAATGAAGCCTTTCGGGATTTTATTCAGAGCTTTGAATACTCCCATATGCTTATCGGTTCAGTGGTAGGTCCCCACCCCTATCCTATGATAGTGCGCAATTTTCAGTCCGTCATAGGCCGGGAATTGAAGGAACAGTTTAAGCAGGAGGAAGGTAGGCTGCCCTCCTGTATATTAGCTTGTGTCGGCGGCGGCAGCAATGCCATGGGAATATTTTATCCCTTCCTGGAGGAGCCGGTTGAGCTCATCGGAGTGGAAGCGGGCGGCCGCAGTGACCGCGCCGGTGAGCATTGCGCCACTCTTTCCCGGGGCAGTGACGGTATCCTGCATGGCGCTTTGAGCAGGCTGCTGCAGGATGAAAACGGGCAGATAAGGGACACTCATTCCATAGCCGCGGGGCTGGATTATCCCGGGGTGGGGCCGGAACATGCCTGTCTGCGGGCCAGTGGGCGGGTTAAATACGTTAGTGTGAATGATGATGAAGCGGTAAACGCTTTCCTCAAGCTAAGCCAGTATGAAGGTATTATTCCTGCCCTGGAAAGTGCTCATGCAGTAGCCTATGCCTTGAAAACGGCCCCCGGACTCCCGCCCGGAACCAGCCTGGTGATAAATATTTCCGGCCGGGGGGATAAGGACACGGAAGAAGTGCTGAGATACCTGGAAGCAAGACGGGAGGTGCAATAATGTCTGGAATAAGAAAGCTTATGCAGCGTTATCAGCAGGAGCGTAAGTCGGCTTTGATCGCCTTTATAATGGCCCTCATGCCGAATGAGGAGCTATGCCTGGATTGCATCAAAGCCTTGGAACAAGGAGGCTGTGATCTTCTGGAACTGGGTATCCCCTTCACGGACCCGTTAGCTGACGGGGAAGTTATCGAACGCTTTCACCACCGGGGGATAAAACAGGGACTAAATCTGAAACGGGGCCTGGAATTTGCCGGCCGGGTAAGTCAGGTCTGCCGTCTGCCCCTGATTTTATTTTCTTATTATAATCCCCTGTACCGCACGGGCTTGGATAGATTTATGGCGGAAGCCCGAGCGGCAGGCATAGAAGGCCTGATCGTCCCCGACCTCTCGCTGGATGAACTGCCGGTTCTAAAGGGCTCTCAGCTTGATGTCATACCCATGCTGGCTCCCAGCAGCAGTGAGGACAGAATCCAACTGGCGGCTGAACAGCAGGCGGCCTTCATCTATTGTGTATCCGTGCGGGGGGTAACCGGAATGAGAAAACTCCCTGAACAGGAGATCAAGGAATACCTGCAGAGGGTAAAGACATTTACCTCAACCCCGCTGGCACTGGGATTCGGCATATCCAGCCGGCAGCAGATTGAAGTATTCCAAAATCATGCCGATGCAGTGGTGGTCGGCAGTTATCTGGCCCGGATAATTGAGGAGTATGAATCTCAGCCCCGGCTGTTGCCCGGGCAAATGGAAAAAGCGATAAAGGAACTGACCCGCAGCAGGGAGGGATACTATGGAAGCGTATAAACTGGCCTGCCGTCAAGGGGACAGCAGGACCATAGTTAAGATTCCCTCTCCCACAGGGGAGATATATATAGGAGAAGGTTACTGCACCATAATAGCCGGACCCTGTTCGGTGGAATCCCGGGAAGGCTATCTGGAAATTGCAGATCTGCTCAAGGACAGGGGAGTGCATATCCTTCGCGGCGGAGCCTATAAACCGCGTACTTCGCCTTATTCCTTCGCCGGTCTGGGGGAGGAGGGATTAAAGATATTAAAAGAGGCCCGGGAGATGACCGGCCTGCCGGTGGTTACCGAGGTAGTGGACGTACGCGATATTGAAAAGGTGGCTTACTACAGCGATATTATTCAAATCGGCAGCCGCAATATGCAGAATTTCGCATTGTTAAAAGAAGCGGGACGAATTCGGCGTCCGGTGGTTTTGAAAAGGGGATTTGCCGCTACGATAGAGGAATGGCTGTCAGCCTGCGAATATATTCTGGCTGCGGGCAATGAGCAGGTGATACTGTGTGAACGGGGTATTCGTACCTTTGAGGAAATGACCCGCAATACGGTTGACATCGGTGCGGTTGCCCTGGTAAAGGAAATCTCCCACCTGCCGGTTATAGTCGATCCCAGCCATGCCACCGGTCGCCGTTCCCTGGTGGCTCCGGTGGCCCGGGCGGCGATTGCCGCCGGAGCGGACGGCCTGATGATAGAGGTGCACCAGGACCCGGAACAGGCTCTGTCCGATGGGTTCCAATCCATCACTCCGGCGGCTTTTGCCGCGTTGAGCAGAGAATTAAAAAAACAGGCTGCTATCTTCAGCAAAAACTATAACCCCGGGAGCAGCGGAGAGGAGAACGGCAATGAACCGACATGATGCCGCCGGCGGCCAGTTTACTTCACGCAGTTATGTCAGTCAGGGCGGAATTGAGATAGGGCGCGAAGTGGAAGAGGCTGAGGTAAGCGGGGCCAGTGATTATATATTGGAAAGAATTGATTATCAAAAAGGAGCCCTGTTTTCCAGCAGCTACGAGTACCCGGGCCGCTACACCCAATGGGATATCGGGTTTATCGAACCTTGCCTGGAGCTCCGGGCCCGGCAGCAAGAGTTTGTTATAAAAGCTTTAACCCCCAATGGCCATAAATTGCTGGCCCCCGTCTACCGCTGCCTGGCCTCCAATGCAGCCGTGGTTGGCCTCAGAAGAACCGTTTCCGCCATATATGGCAGGCTTAGGAAGGCGGAGGGGAGCTTCAGGGAGGAGGAACGCAGTCGGCAGCCCAGCATATTTTCCGTAATCAGGGCGCTGCAGGAATTACTGCTGGCAGAAGAAGACCGGTTTCTGGGGTTGTACGGAGCTTTTGGCTATGACCTGGTTTTTCAGTTTGAGCCCATGGATTTAAAACAGGAAAGACCTTCCGGTCAATGGGATCTGGTGCTTTATTTGCCGGATAAACTGCTGGTGGTGGATCACCGCATGGGCCGGGCTTACCGCAGCGACTATGCTTTCGGCGCTACCGCGGCGGAACCGCGGTGCCCAGCCGCTGCTGATACCATAGGCGGCGGACCGGCATCCGGGCTGCAGAAACAGCAGGCTGTAACGGCGGGCCGGGGACAATGGAGCCCAAGTGACCCCCTGCCTGATTTGCCCGGGCACCAGCCGGGCCGTTATGCCGGTAAAGTCGAACTGGCTAAAAAGGCGTTTGCCGCGGGTGAACTGTTCGAAGTGGTTTTATCCCAGAGCCTTTACGAGCCTTGTCTCGAGCTGCCTTCCCGGATATTTACCTCCTTGCGCTCTATTAATCCCAGCCCCTATGGTTTTATTATCAATCTCGGGGATGAGTTCCTGGTAGGAGCTTCACCGGAAATGTACGTCCGGGTAGAAGGGAAACGGGTGCAGACCTGCCCCATTTCCGGAACGGTTAAGCGGGGCAAGGATGCCCTGGAGGATGAAATACAGATCAGGGAGTTGCTGAATTCCAGTAAGGATGAATCCGAGCTTACTATGTGCACCGATGTTGACCGCAATGACAAGGCGCGCATCTGTGATCCCGGCTCAGTGCGGATAATAGGGAGACGGCAGATTGAATTATATTCCCATGTGATTCATACGGTCGATCATGTAGAAGGTTACCTGCGGGAAGGATTCGATGCCCTGGATGCCTTTCTCACCCATATGTGGGCGGTAACGGTGACCGGTGCCCCCAAACGGGCGGCCATACAATGGCTGGAGGAGAATGAGGACTCGGCTCGGGGATGGTACGGGGGGGCGGTAGGCTATTTTACCTTTAGCGGCGACCTGAATACCGGCTTGACCCTGCGGACGATCAGTATGAAAGCGGGCACAGCCCAAGTCAGAGTTGGGGCCACCCTGTTATATGATTCGGTTCCGGAAAATGAAGAAGCGGAAACCTATATGAAAGCTGCGGCACTTAGGAAGACCTTGCGCAGCAGCCGTGACTTGGAGATGGCCGAGGTAACAAAAGCCGGGCACTTGCCCGGGCAGGGCAAGAAAGTACTGCTGGTAGACCACGAGGATTCTTTTGTCCATACTCTGGCCGATTATTTTCGCCAGAGCGGAGCCCGGGGGGAAGTAATGCGCTGGAATCTTCCCGGACTTATGAAGATGATTCCGGACTACGACCTGGTAGTGCTGTCACCCGGGCCGGGACGACCGGCGGATTTTAATCTCGCCACCACTATTGAGCGCTGCCTTGATCAAAGAATTCCTATTTTCGGCGTATGTCTGGGTTTACAGGCTATAGTCGAATATTTCGGGGGCCAATTGGGGGTGCTGGGCTATCCCCAGCATGGCAAAACCGGTAAGATTAAGATTTTACATCCGGGCAGCCTGTGGGACGGACTTCCCCGGGAGTTCGAGGTGGGACGTTACCATTCGTTGTATGCGGCTGCGGTAACGGATTGTCTTAAAGTGAGTGCGGTATCACAGGATAATGTGGTGATGGCAGTTGAACACCGGCACCTGCCTGTTGCCGCGGTACAATTTCACCCCGAGTCCATACTGAGCGCCCAGAATGATTGCGGCCTCAGGTTAGTAATGAACGTAACCGCTCATCTGGCCGGAAAAAATAACCGAACTGAAAGCCTGACCGGTTAAAGCAGACTCCGGAGTGCCCAGAAAGCAAAAGGATGAGAAGGTATGGACAGGTATCCCATGCCTTCTCATCCTTTGCCTTGAGCGGCTAAGTTCACCCTTGATTATGAGCAAGTTATTATCAGAGTCGTTAATGACGAACAATGGGAGCATCAGTGGTTTATGATGTTATTTCCTGCGTTGGCGTTTCTGGGCAGACCGGGCTTTATGGCTTTTTCTTTCTTTACGGGCTTCATCCGAGTATAATTGCCGGTTTTTTTCCTGCTGTTTTTTTCCCCCCAGGTATTCTTTTTCTTTCCCGCGGGCCACTACCAGGGTATGGCCTTCATCAAAGCTTAAGGCCACCGGCAGATTCGATTCGCCATACACGACCTTATAACCATATTCCTGGAGCGATTCTTCCTGACGCAAAAATTTTCGTATTTCAGCCTTAATAACTGAAAAACGGTTTTCGCTATGATAGCCCTTGCCGTGATTAATATCCAGTACGTCGACCTCGTGTTCCATACACCACGCTAAATTTTTTCTCGTCTTTTCCCGAGCTTCTTCCAGCGTGAGTCCGTGCAGATCCAGATGCTCTATCTTCATGTAAGTATTCCTTCCCCTTTGCTGGTTGCCCTTTTTTACATATCGGTTGTGGCGATATTTTAACAGATATTGCAGAAAAAAACTAAAAGAATCAGGATTAGCTCTTAAAGTAACATTCTATGTTAATAGGTGATAATCCGCGTCCTTAATTGCGAGTATAAAGAGCATCAGTTGTCCCCGTAGGGGGGGATAATCTGTGTAATCTGTGGTTATTTTCTAATTAACCCCTCATGGCCGGAGGCCGTACCCATAGGGCATATCCATGGGGCACAGGCAGCAGGCAGGGCAAGCAGCCCCAAAATAGTCCCACGGTTTCACTAGTTTTTTGACGCGGAATTCAAGGAATTCAGGGGAAGAACGCGGAAGAAAACTTTAATAAATTCCGCGTATTTTCCTAATATTCCGCGGGTTCCGCGTCTGTTTTAATTGATCTGCGTCTATTTTCTAATTAAATGAAAGAGCTTGGGCGTTTATGGTATCATTAATACTAGTTTAAGAATGGGGAAAAAATCAAGCGGCATAAGCGAAGGCGCTCAATTCAGCTTTTCTGGCAATAAAAAGGTGGTTTAAATATAATGATAGATTTGATGAAGGATTTAAATGAACAACAAATGCAGGCAGTATTGCAAAAAGAAGGGCCCTGTATGGTACTGGCCGGAGCCGGCAGCGGCAAAACCAGGGTTCTTACCAGAAGAATAGCCCGTCTGATTGATCAGGGAGTGCCTGCCAATTCGATTCTTGCCATTACCTTTACCAATAAGGCAGCCCAGGAGATGCGCTCCCGGGTGGCCAGCATCATCCCGGATTATGCCGGCAGATGGATACAGACCTTCCATGCAGCCTGTTACCGTATCCTGCGCATGGACATCGAAAAATTAGGATACCAGCCTAATTTCACCATAGTCGACGAAGCTGAGTGCAAATCCCTGATAAAGACCCTGTTGAAAGAAGAAAATGACCTGGAGACTGCCCCGGACGAGCTGCTCTACGGTTTCAAACAGGTGAAGAACAGCCTGCTGGATCCGGAAAAGCATTTTGACAGTCTCAAACTGCCCTACTATGTAAAAGAAAAGAATCTACGGATATTTAAGCTCTACAATGCCCGTCTCAAGGAACTTAACGCCCTTGATTTTGATGACCTGATAGTACTCTGTATAAGGCTTTTTCAGCAATACCCCGATATTCTGGAAAAATATCAGCAGTGGTTTAAATATATCATGATTGACGAATACCAGGATACTAATTATGCTCAGTATTATTGGGCCCGATTGTTAGCCTCAGGTCATCATAATATATTTGTGGTCGGTGATCCGGACCAGTCCATATATAGCTGGCGGGGAGCAGAGCCTTATAACATTACCCGTTTCTTAAATGATTATCAGGATACCGCGGTGATTAAGCTGGAGATTAATTACCGTTCCAGCCAGAATATACTTTCGGCCGCCAATTCACTTATAGCCAATAACCTGGAGCGCCAGGAAAAGAATCTTCACAGCAGCTGGGGAGAAGGGGAAAAGGTGGTCTATTTCTGCGCCAGTGACAGCTATCAGGAATCCCGTTTCGTAGCCGACACCATTGCGGATCTGCTCGACCGGGAAGGAAGGAAATACAGTGATTTTGCCATTTTTTATCGCACTCATGCCCAATCCCGGATTTTGGAAGAAGCCCTGGTAAGAAGATATATCCCCTACAAGATTATCGGGGCGCGCAGGTTCTATGAGAGGAAAGAAATAAAGGATATCATAGCTTATCTTAAGTTGGCCTGTAATCCCAATGATACTTTAAGCTTTGACCGGATAATAAATATCCCCCGGCGCGGTATCGGAGATAAAACCCTGGAAAAAATCAAAACCTTTGCCCAGGAGAGGAACCTGTCCCTAATGGAATCCCTGATCTATGCCTCGGAAATAACCGGTATCAGTAAAAAAATAGTAGAGAAATTGGAAGAATTTCACGGCATGATTGATTTTCTTAATATAATGAGCTTGGATAAAGCGCCGGTGCATGAAATTATCGACCATCTTATAAACGTAAGCGATTACGTGGAGGATCTTAAAAAGAATAATCCTATAGAAGCGCAAACGCGGATAGAAAACATTGAAGAACTGAGGTCCCTGGCCCTGGAATATGAAAAAGAGGGTGGGGAAACCTTGGATGATTTCCTGGCCGACATAGCCCTGGTCCAGGATAATGACGACATCGACTACTCCGAGTCAGTAATGCTCATGACCTTTCATGGGGCTAAAGGCCTCGAATTCCCGGTAGTATTCATGACGGGCATGGAGGAAGGAGTCTTTCCCTCTTATCGCAGTGAGACCTCCAAGGAAATTGAGGAAGAAAGACGGCTCTGTTATGTCGGCATTACCAGAGCCATGGAAAGGCTTTATCTGACTAATGCCGTAAGCCGTTTGCTTTATGGATATGAGAGGAGCAATCCTCCCTCTCGTTTTTTGCAGGAGATACCATTGGATTTAGTACTTTCACCTCATGAAAAGAAAATCGTTGATTGTCAGTTGGAAAAGGGAGATACTGTTATTCACCATAAATTCGGCATGGGAGTAATAATTAGTATAAGTGAGGATTACGAAACCGCCATAATCGACTTTGAGCGGGCGGGAACCAGGATGCTGCGTTTAGATATTGCTCCTCTGGAAAAAATAAGTTAAAATACTAAATTTCAGGGAGGAATTATTGTGGCCGGAATTGCCCAGCGGATAAACCAGCTGCGGGAAGAATTGCGCAAGCATGAATACCATTACTATATACTGGACGATCCCCTGATAAGCGATACCGAATATGACCGTACGATGCAGGAATTGAGCCGCCTGGAAAAGGAAAATCCGGAATTTTTGACTTCTGATTCGCCTACCCAGAGAGTAGGGGGACAGGCGGCGCAGAGGTTTTCTCCGATTACTCACCGCAGGCCTTTGCTCAGCCTGGATAACGCCTTTTCCCTGGCTGATCTTAAGGATTTTGACCGCCGGGTAGCGCGGATAATATCCCCGGCCCCCTATATGGCTGAATTGAAGATAGACGGGGTATCCATTGCTTTGATTTATGAAGACGGAGTTTTGATCAATGCCGCTACCAGGGGTGACGGTCTGGTAGGAGAGGATGTTACTGCCAATATAAGGACGGTAAAAAGTATTCCCCTGCGGCTGCGGGAAAACGTTCCCCGCCTGGAAGTGCGCGGAGAAGTCTATATGCCTAAAGGGGAGTTTTTGCGCCTTAACCAGGACAAGGAAGAAAAGGGGGAAAGGGTTTTTGCCAATCCTCGTAATGCCGCCGCCGGATCTTTGCGCCAGCTGGATCCGGGTATCACCGCCCAAAGGGCCCTGTCGGCTTTTATCTACGACATTATTTACAGCGAGGGCATAGATATTGAAACCCAGCAGCAAGCCTTGGCTTATTTAAAGCGCCAGGGTTTTCCGGTTAACGGCGAAGCCCGTTTCTGCCCCGGCATAGGCGAAGTGTATGAGTATAGCCGGGAGTATCAGGAAAGACGTCATGATTTACCCTATGAAATTGACGGGATCGTAATCAAGCTGGACCCCTTGGCCGAGCGGGAAAAACTGGGCCAGACCGCCAAAAGCCCGCGCTGGGCCATAGCCTATAAGTTCCCGGCGGAAGAAAAAGAAACCCGCCTGCGGCAGGTGGAAATCAATGTGGGCAGAACGGGAATAATTGCGCCTACCGCTATTCTGGAGCCGGTAGTTCTGGCCGGAACCACCGTGAGTCGAGCCAGCATGCATAATTTCGACCTGCTGCAGGAAAAGGACATCCGGGTCGGAGACCTGGTGCTGGTACACAAGGCTGGAGACATTATCCCCGAAATAATCAGACCATTGAGCGAAAAAAGACAGGGTGATGAGCGGCAGATAGAACCCCCGCATGAATGTCCGGCTTGCGGCAGCCAGGTAATGCGCTTTGAGGGGGAGGTAGCTTACCGGTGCGGAAATATCAACTGCCCTGCTCGTCTTAAAGAAAGTCTGGTCTTTTTTGCCTCCCGTACGGCTATGGATATTGATGGCCTGGGTCCGGCAGTGGTGGACCAGGTAGTGGAAAAAAAGCTGGTGCAAAAGGTTGACGACCTTTACTATCTGCGGGAAGAGCAGATAGCAGGACTGGACAGAATGGGAGCTAAATCGGCCGCCAACCTTATCCGGGCCATTGAAGACAGTAAGTCACGTCCCCTGTACCGGTTATTGACCGCTCTGGGAATTCGCCACGTAGGGGCCAAGACGGCCCGTATTTTAACCGAGCATATCCATGATATTGAGGCCTTTATGGAGATAGATGAGGAACAATTATTGAGTATACCGGATATTGGCCCTAAAATGGCTGAAAGTGTGGTAAAATTCTTTCGGGAACCACGCAACCAGGCTACTATTGCCCGGCTGAAAGCGGCCGGGGTTAACACCGTGGAAGCAGGAAGTGCCAAGGGCCTGCAGCCCCTGGCCGGCAAAACCTTTGTTCTGACCGGAACCATGGAGGCTATGACCCGTAACGAAGCCAGCGACAGAATAGAAGCTCTGGGCGGCAAGGTCAGCAGCAGCGTCAGTAAAAAGACCAGTTACGTAGTAGCCGGCAGCGAACCGGGCAGTAAATACGACAAAGCCATACAACTGGGGGTCACCCTGCTGACCGAGGAAGAGTTCATAAAAATGCTGGCAGGAAATTCTTGCAATCGGGTGATTAAGTGACAGGAACGGTAATAAACGCAGCGGCAATAGCGGGAGCGGGCCTGGTAGGCTTGCTCTTACGCCGGGGGATAGCAGAGAACTTCAGCAAAAGTATTCAGGATGGGCTGGCTTTACTGGTATTCATAATAGGGGTAAAATATGGTTTCCAGGCTGACAATTTTGCCGTTATCGGACTCAGTTTGGCCCTTGGAGCTGTAATTGGCGAATGGCGCCAATGGGAGCATAGACTTGAAGCCCTGGGCACCAAAATTCAAAGTCGATTCTCCTTCGGAGGAAGCGACTTTGTCAAGGGCTTTGTTTCTGCCAGCCTGCTTTTTTGCGTAGGGGCCATGGGAGTGGTTGGCGCTTTGGAAGACGGCCTCACCGGCAATTATCAGATTTTGTTGATAAAGTCTTTGCTGGATGGTATCTTCTCCATTATATTTGCCGCCAGCATGGGGGTGGGAGTTTTGTTTTCCTCCATACCGGTTTTGCTCTATCAGGGGGCGATCAGCCTGGGAGCAGGTTTTTTAAAACCACTCTTAAGCGATCCCATGTTAAATAACATTACTGCCTTGGGCGGGATCCTGATAGCAGGCCTGGGTTTGAATCTGCTGGGCCTCACCCGCATACGGGTAGCCAATCTCCTGCCCGGTCTTATTCTGGTTCCTTTCATTATGTTGCTGTTTCAACACCTTCCTTTTTAACTAATTAGAAAATAACCACAGATTGATTATAAAAAGGACGCGGAAGCCGCGGAATCTTTTAAGGAAATACGCGGAATTTATTAAAGTCTTCTTCCGCGTTTTTCCTTCTAAATTCCCTGAATTCCGCGTCAAAAATATAGCAGGCACCGCTGGACTATTTTGTGGTTGATTGCGGCTCTGCAGGCCATAATATTTATACGTCTGATTGGAGAGTTATATTTGCTCTCCCAATCGGGAAGATGGCATAAGATACCTTACCGGAACAACCGGATAGGTATACAGTATAAAGAGTCGGAAAGAGTTGTTTGGATTGTTAGAGATGCTATAATAGTGTCAGCCAAAACTGAATAGGATATTTTAAAGGCAAAGGCGCCCTTGAAAGGTTAAGCTGCGAATGGTCGGCAAACTTTATCTGAGGGCGCTTTTCTTATCCCCGGATAAAGATGAATGTAAGCCGTCCGGCCTTGGCAATACTGCTTTTAGAGGAGGAGCGGCCGGTACCGGTCCTGTGAGGGGAAGATTATGATCAGAATATCGCCCTCCGGGCAGAGGAAAGGATTAAGAGGAGAAGGAAGTGAGATTTATGAACTTTGTCAAGATGCACGGTCTGGGTAACGATTTTATTGTGGTTCAGGCGGAATCCTTTGCGGAAGCGGTCCGCTTTCAGCCTCTGAGTATAGCCTGGTGCAATCGCAATTATGGCATCGGAGCTGATGGTATTCTGGTTACCGGTTTCGATTCCGAAGAGGGTATTTTTATGCGTATCTTCAATCCTGACGGTTCCGAAGCCGAGATGTGCGGCAATGGTATTCGCTGTATTGCCTTATGGGCTCAACAAGCCGGATTGGTTGATAAAGATGAATTTTCAGTAAAAACCTTGGCCGGTGCTCGGGTTGTTAAGATAGTGTCCTCCAAAACCCAGGCTGTTCGGGTAGATATGGGGCCACCCGGACTGAACCCTTTAAATATTCCCATGGGGGAAGAGGGCAATCTGGATATAGCAATAAGCGCTGCCGGGCAGCCTTTTAAGATAACCGCTGTTTCCATGGGTAATCCCCATGCCATAGTGGTGGTGGAAGATGTAAGTCAGATTCTTCTGGAAAAGTGGGGAGCGGCTTTGGAAAATGCTCCTTTATTCCCGTATGGCACCAATGTGGAGTTTGTTCAGATTCTGGGAAAAGAAGAGCTTAAGGTACGGGTTTGGGAACGGGGGGCAGGAGTGACCCAGGCCTGCGGGACCGGAGCCTGTGCATCCTTGGTAGCATGCCATCTGCTGGGTAAAGCCAACCGCCAGGCCCGGGTGTATTTGCCGGGCGGTGATTTATGGATAGAGTGGAATGCCGAAGATGATCATGTATATATGACCGGAACTGCGGTTGAGGTATTTAGGGGTATCATCAGTGAGCAGAATCTATAGAAGTTAAGAGGAGGATGATTTTATGAAGGAAAGTATTGCCGTGCAGAATTTGCCCCCTTATCTGTTTGCCCGGATGGAGAAAAAAATAGAGGAGGTTCAGCAGCAAGGTCTTGATGTTATTAATCTGGCCATAGGGGATCCCGATCAACCTACTCCGGAATATATCGTTGCGGCGATGGCGAAAGCAATTTACGTAAAAGGCAATAATCAATATTCCAGTTCAGTCGGCTTATTGCCTTATCGTGAGGCAGTCGCCCGCTGGTATCAAAACCGTTTCGGAGTGGAACTGGATCCCCGGACCGAAGTGGTGTCGTTACTGGGCTCGAAAGAAGGAATCGCCCACATACCGTTTGCCTGTGTAGATCCGGGGGATGTCAATCTGGTTCCTGATCCCGGTTACCCGGTCTATAGTATTGCCACTCAACTGGCCGGAGGGGTCGCCCACATTATGCCGTTAAAAGAAGAAAACGGCTACCTGCCGTTACTGGAAGATATTCCTACCCAGGTGGCCCAGGCAGCTCGCCTTATGTTTCTCAATTATCCCAACAACCCAACCGGAGCAGTGGCGGATATTGGCTTTTATCAGCAGGTGGTGGAGTTTGCCCGCAGCTATGATATTCTGGTTTGCCATGATGCCGCTTATTCAGAACTGGTTTATGATGATTATGTGGCTCCCAGCTTCCTGCAAGCGCCTGGCGCCAAAGAAGTGGGGGTTGAATTTCACTCTCTTTCCAAGACCTATAATATGACCGGATGGAGAATCGGATGGATGGCGGGCAACCAGGATGTGGTGGAAATAATGGGGCGCTATAAGTCCAATATTGATTCGGGTATATTTCCGGCGATACAATATGCTGCTATAGCTGCCTTGGATGGTCCCCGTGATGTTATAACCGGCCTGCAGAAAATGTACCAGGAACGGCGTGATGCTGCGGTGGAAGGCATGCGCGAACTGGGCTGGTCATTTCAGCTCCCGCGGGGAAGCTTCTATATATGGGTAAAGGTTCCCCAGGGATACACGACGACAGAGTATTGTGAATTTATTCTGGATAATGCCCGGGTTATAATTACGCCCGGCAACGGCTATGGTCAATATGGAGAAGAGTATTTTCGGGTGGCCCTTACCGTAGACGCCGCCAGAATAAGAGAGGCCATGGCCAGGATAAAGTCGGTTTCCTGAGCAAGTCCGTTGATTCCGGTAAGGGAGAAACATTTTGTATCCTAAGGAAGCAAAAAGAACCATCCTTTTGCTTCCTTAGTTAAAAGATTCAGGCAATGCCCTGGGCCAGCATAGCCCGAGCTACTTTCATAAATCCTGCAATATTGGCCCCTACCACCAAGTTGTTTTCATAACCGTATTCACGAGCCACATCAGAGGCATTTCTATATATGTTGACCATGATATGTTTAAGCTTGGTATCGGTTTCTTCAAAGGTCCAGGAATATCTCATGCTGTTCTGAGCCATCTCCAGGGCGGAAGTGGCTACTCCTCCGGCATTGGCTGCTTTGCCGGGGGCAAATAGCACCTGGTTGGTGTGGAAAATTTGAACGGCTGCCTGGGTGGATGGCATGTTGGCGCCTTCTCCGACCGCGAAGCATCCCTGGGCGACCAAAGCCCGGGCATCTTCCTGGTTCAATTCATTCTGGGTCGCGCAGGGCAGGGCGATATCACACTTAATCCGCCATATACCTTTGCCCTCAAAGTATTGGGCAGCGGGATGAGCTTTAACGTAATCCTTGATTCTGCCTCTTTCAATTTCCTTGATGCGTTTTACGGTATCAAGTTTAATGCCGCTTTTATCGTAAATGTAGCCGCTCGAATCGCTCAGGGCTACTACTTTGCCGCCCAGCTGCTGGATTTTTTCAGTGGCGTAAATTGCCACATTACCTGAACCGGATATCACTACGGTAGCTCCTTCAATGGTCTTGCCATGGTCTCTCAGCATCTCATCCATAAAGTAAACCAGACCGTAACCGGTAGCTTCGGTTCGAACCAGACTCCCGCCCCAGTCCAAGCCTTTGCCAGTCAATACGCCCTCATAGGCCTGGGTGATTTTCTTGTATTGTCCATATAAATAGCCGATTTCCCGACTGCCTACTCCGATATCCCCGGCCGGTATATCGACATTGGCGCCAATGTGGCGATACAATTCGGTCATAAAGCTCTGGCAGAAACGCATCACCTCACCATCGGACTTACCTTTGGGATCAAAGTCGGCTCCTCCTTTAGCCCCGCCAATGGGCAACCCCGTTAAAGAATTCTTAAATATCTGCTCAAAACCCAGGAACTTAATAATACCGGGATAGACTGTAGGATGAAGGCGCAGCCCGCCTTTGTAGGGACCGATGGCGCTGTTGAATTGGATACGCATACCACGATTTACCTGGACTTTGCCCGCATCATCCACCCAGGGGACGCGGAAAATGATTTGCCTTTCCGGTTCTACCAGTCTCTCCAGAATACCGGCTTTTTTATATTCCGGGTATCTTTCCAGTACCGGCTCCAGCGATTCCAGAACCTCGGTTACTGCCTGGTGAAACTCCGGTTCGTTTGGGTTCCTTTCTTTTACCTTGGCGATCACATCTTGTATATACCCCATTGTATTTCTCCTTTCTCCTCTTCAGACTTGTTTTTGCCGGGATTTTGCAGTATGCCTTTGGGGGGTGCATAGGACTTATTAAAAAACAAAAAGACGTCTTCTGCGCAAAATTACTTACACAGAGGACGCCTTTGTCCTAAACATTTTATAGCGTTTTACATCTGGACAGCCGCCATGGCTGTTTTCTAGTGAATTACCATTGTTAATAATAGTACTGAATTTATTTAGTGTCAATGGATTAATGTTTCATCTGAAGAAATGTTGACCGCGGGACATGATTTAGGTTTTTCCCCGGGCGTATAATAGCAGACAACCTTCCCGCTGCTGGCATCCACCGTAAACCATAAGCTTATTTTAGCGGAAGCAAAATCCATAATTTTTATGACTTTCTTCAGCTTGGGCTCTTCCAGCAGGATTTTATCCGATTGATTCCAGAGGACCAGCATTTTTGGATCAAAGAAAGCTCCGTCCTGTCCGGGATAAAGAGCCACATAGCTTATGCGGTTTTCCACCAGGTCCTGAAAGAAATGAGTGCCAAAAGATACTTCAGGCAAATAGCCCTGACCGGCAATCTCCACCAAAACTGTAAAATTACATATTTCGGCAAATGAAACCGGAACTCCCAGAGAGGGAATACTGCTTCCCCATCGTCCCGGCCCCATCAACATTGCCGTTAGGCTATGGCTTTGGCAATCACGATTCAGACGACCCACCCACCGTGCCACCAGGTGTTTATCGGCTTCATGCAACTGGGCATAGGCCTCGGAGTCGATCATAATGACCCGCTGGATCAAATGGGAAGTATTCCCGCCCATACAATTTCCCTGGGAGGCGAATACTACATTTCCCGGGATGATCGGCGGAGTTTGCAGGTGACTTTGATGTTCATCCCAAGTTGATAAAGGCCGGCACTGCAGCAAGTTTATTTTCAAGGTGTCGTGGCTCAAATTGACGGTAAATTCTATATCTACCGGATGATTATAAGCTCTTTCCAGAGTATTCAGCATCTCCCGGATGGTTTGCGGAAAGGAGGTATTGCCCAGCACCCTGCTGAAGGTGAGTACCCATCTCTTTGGTCCGGGACGGTTATATTCCAGCTCATGATCCTCTTCAGCCACTAATCTCCAGAACTCCGGTTCAGGGTGTAAAGCCCCCAGGGTATTGGTGGTTACAGTTACCAATTGATTTTCCACCGTATCCAGAAGGTCAATCTGGTGCTGGGAAAAACTGCGTACATCATTCCAGGCTGATTCAGGCCGCAACAATGGTTGATCCAAAGCCACCATACGGGTATAATCACTCCCGCTGCGAGCCACGGCCCGGGTTCCGAGACCTGCAACCAGGCGCATCATTCCTGCATTCTGATCCATGCCTTTTCGCCATACGTAAAGATTGTGGGATAGTGCGACACCGGCCATAGCGGGGAAAAAGTAGCGCCCTTGATATGATCCGGAAACACGTTGAATTAAAAGCGGCATTTGTTCGTGGCATTGGTCCATTCCTTTTTGGCGTCGGTAAGTCAAGGCATCTTTATTCATGGTGCTGGCATATACCGACTTGATGGCATGTTCAAGATGACGGCAGCGCTCCTGGGGATTTCCCTGGTTTACACAGAACAGGCTTTCGTATTTACCGGCAAAGGCATGACCGAAATCGTCCTCCAGCAAGCTGCTGGAGCGGACGATAATCGGGGACTGACCAAAATAATCCATAACCTCAGTGAAGTGCTCGCGAATGGTTTCCGGCAAAACCCCGTCCAGTATTCTCTGCCGCAACTCGGCGGCCAAAGAAAGATAATTTTCCGGTTTTCTTTGTTCTAATATCAGGTTCCAGCAATCGTTCTCAATCAGATAGGTGTAATAGACATCCGAGCCGACAAAAAAAGAATCGTGCGGTTCCAAAACCAGATTCCAATCACGGTCGCTGCTGTGGCGCAGGATATTGCGGGCCAGGAGCATGCCCACCGCCTTGCCCCCGATCATACCGGTACCGATGAGTCGGCTGCGGATGTAAAGGAGATCTCGCAATGAAAAGTATTGATGAGCCAGATCGGCTATTCTGGTTTCTCTCCCTATCATCATTTGGCATAGCATCGCAACCGTCTCATCAATTTTATCCGCTGCTACTGCTTCACCACTATAAATTCTGTCCTGCAATTCCTGGGCTTTCAGTATCACTCTGTCCCAGTAGTCCAATTTGCGTCCGGCATCACCCGAGTACTGAAAACGGGCAAACAGATTCGCTATCTCATAGCTGTTGGTAATAGGAATCATATCGTTATTGACCATTAGGTGGGGAAGGAACAGGGTAGGCGAGTAACGTTCGCTTACCTTGAGCGGATGAACATAATATTGGTCTTCCTGTCGATAAACATTGAGCAATAACTGGGTGGTATTGCGGATGCGCATCATGGTGTGATGAGAATTGCGGTCGCGGATTATGGCAAAATAGGCGGTGGCTCTTAATCTATAAAGATAGGGGCATATGATGCGAAAGAAGTTGCCTATCATCAGGTCGGTGGCCCATGCGTATAATAAATCCGATAGGGAATCAAAAACCAAAATGGTATGGGCCCCCTCCTGGGTAGCTATTTCGTATACCCGGCTTAAGAAAGCCTCAAATCCGGCTTGAGGATTCAACCGATAAGTCTTGACGATTGATTCGTCAACCACAGGAGAGTGATGGGCAAACCGTATATAAACCATTTTGCGTTTTTCGCTTAAAGCCTGATTAACCAAAGGTATCACGAAGTGCTGGTAATCCTGAATGGATTCGACCTGCCATACTACATTATCTCCCCAACGCAAATAATCCAGAACCGCGTCTAAGCCTGGAATTCCGGTAGATACGCCATTATGTTCCATCATTATTGCCTCCCTTGCTTGCAGGAGTTTAAGGGACTTTTTAACTATACCGCCACGCATTTAACCGGCAGACTGCAAAAAAAAGACCTCCGCGGGTATTCCGACATACCCACGAACGCCATTGTCCTTTTTGTTCTGCCTATTCTATTGATCTCCCGCTTCCTTGCGGGTCAGGTTAATCTTTAACCTATATTTAGTATAGCATCAATCAATATGATCTGGAAGCAGGGATATGAGGTATACAGTATAAAGGAATGAATGGCCTTGATTTAATTTTTAGCGCTGCTATAATAAATGGCAGCAAAATATAAAACTAATATTACCAAAGGGCAAAGGCGTCCTCTTGACCTATGTTGATACCAAGGCAGGAAGGACGGCTTTTTTTTTGCTGCCCGGGAAGGGAAAAATATGAATTTGAGGGAAGGACACCTGATTCTCGAAGACGGTTCGGTCTATTCCGGACATTTTCATAACGGAGATTGCGAATCCCCGGGGGAGGTAGTTTTTAATACCAGCATGATCGGCTACGAGCAGATAGCTACCGATCCGTCCTATGCGGGTCAAATTGTAGTTATGACTTACCCTCTGATCGGCAACTACGGAGTAAACCTGGAAAATCTGGAAAGTGACCAACCTTGGCTGAGGGGCATGGTAGTAAGAGATTTATGCGATGATGAGGGAGAAGAATATAATGGACAGAAAATAAGCTTTAAACAGTATCTGTCTCAAAACCATATCCCTTGTCTTACCGGAGTAGATACGCGAGCTCTGGCCCGTCGATTAAGAAGCAGGGGAACCATGGGTGGGGTTCTCACTTCCTCATTAAAGCATAAAGATGAGCTTATCGAACGGGCACGATGGGCCACGCAACCGCCGGTTGGCGGATATACACTGCAGACCAGCTGCAGAGATATGGTTAAGTTGGGCGCAGGCTGTAAACGACTGGTTCTTATGGACTTTGGCAGCAAAAGAAGCATAGTCAATGCTTTACTGAGACGTAAAAATGAGGTGGTAGTGGTGCCTGCTCATACCAGTTCGGATAAGATAAAGCAATTGGCTCCTGATGCCATAGTATTATCCAATGGGCCTGGTGATCCGGGTGACTGTGCCTATGCCATTGAAACCATCCGCCAATTACTGGGATACCGACCCATGTTGGGCATTTGTCTGGGACATCAGTTATTGTCCCTGGCTCTGGGGGCGAAAACCTATAAGCTCAAATTTGGACACCGGGGAGCCAATCATCCGGTAAAAGATCTTGAAAGCGGCCGTATTTATGTAAGTACCCAGAACCATGGCTATGCGGTCGAGACCAATTCACTGGTTCATACCGGAGCAGTGCTGTGGTTTCAAAACCTGAACGATAATAGTGTCGAGGGGATTATACACCGGAAAATGAATGTAAGAGGAGTGCAATTCCATCCCGAAGCCGCGCCGGGTCCGCAGGATACCCGATATTTAATTGATGATTTCCTGGCTTCAATAGCATAACCATATAGTAGGCAAAGGCGCTTAGTTACCTGATAAAAGGGTGACTAAGCGTTTTTTTGTTTAAATCAATAATTAATAAGGAGGGGTGAGCATGAAGAAGATTGAGGCTATTATCCGGCCTACCAAGTTGGAGGAGCTGAAACAGGCTTTAAATGATCTGGAGGTCAGGGGGATGACGATTTACAATGTTATGGGCAGGGGACTGCAGAAGGATGTGAAACAATACTATCGCGGGCAGGAGGTGTCAGTGGATCTTTTCTCCAAAGTCAAGGTGGAGATTGTCTGCCGCGATCATTGGCTGGAGAAAATCATTGCTACTATTTTAAAGGTTTGTTCCACTGGAAGTATTGGCGATGGCAAAATATTCGTCTATCCGGTAGATGAAATTATCCGGATAAGCAGTAAAGAACGGGGAGATTCGGCTCTGTAAACTGCCAACGACTGTCAGGCAAAGGCGCTCACCAGACATATGGTCCGGGTGAACGCCATTTTTATTTTTAGGAGGGATGTTTTATGAAAACAGAAATAAAAAGGCTATTTACCGTAATGGCAACGGTTGTGTTTTTAATGGCTCTGCCCCGTACTGTCGGGGCAGCTGAAAATTCAGCCGATCCTGGAAATACGGCATTTATACTGCTGTGTTCCGCTCTGGTAATGCTGATGACCCCAGGGCTGGCTTTGTTTTATGGCGGGATGGTACGGAAAAAGAATGTGCTCAGTATTCTCATGCAGTGTTTCGCGGTTCTGGCTATAGTTTCGATACAGTGGGTTTTATGCGGTTATAGCCTGGCTTTCGGTTCTGACCATAGTGGCTTGATAGGAAGCCTGGAATTTTTAGGATTGCAGAATATAACCACCGATTCTTTGGCGGGAAGCATACCGCAGCTGGCCTTTATCGGTTTTCAGCTTATGTTCGCGGTGATTACGGGCGCGATTATATGCGGTTCCTTTGCTGAACGCATGAATTTCACTGCTTTCATTATCTTCATTTTGCTGTGGACCACCCTGGTCTATGATCCCCTGGCTCATTGGGTCTGGGGAGGAGGATGGCTGGGACAGCTGGGGGCGCTGGACTTTGCCGGAGGTACTGTCGTTCATATCAGTTCAGGTTTTTCCGGTTTGGTAGCCGCTCTGATACTCGGACGGCGCCTGGGTCAGGAAAAAGAAGCGATTGTTCCCCATAATCTGCCCATGACAGTGACCGGGGCTGCCCTATTATGGTTCGGCTGGTTCGGCTTTAATGCCGGCAGTGCCCTGGCGGCCGAAGGACTGGCTTCGCTGGCGTTTCTGGTCACCAACACCTGTGCGGCCACGGCGGCGTTTTCCTGGGTGGCGGCAGAATGGATTCACCACCGCAAACCTACTGTGTTTGGGGCAGTCAGCGGTGCGATCGCAGGCCTGGTAGCCATTACCCCGGCTGCCGGCTTCGTAAGCCCGTTATCTTCCATCATAATGGGATTGCTGGTCGGGCCCATCTGTTACCTGGCCATAAGCAAAATGAAGGAAAAACTGGCTTATGATGATTCTTTGGATGCCTTTGGCATCCACGGTGTAGGCGGGACTTTCGGTGCTCTGGCTACCGGCGTTTTCGCCAGTACCGCCATCAATCCCGCAGGCGCCGACGGCTTTTTGGCCTCAGGGGATCTTCATCTGTTGCTGGTACAGCTTACCGCAGTAGTGGCTACCTATGCTTTTGCGGGAATAACGACCTTTTTAATTTTAAAGTTTATTAACTTGTTCCTGCCCTTGCGGGTAAGCAGGGCGGAAGAAGAGATGGGTCTTGATCTGTCACTGCATGGAGAAGATGCCTACAGTCAGGTCGACCTTAATGACGATGGGCAGATCCTGGCGGGATAATCCTATTTTGATTCCCTGCAATAAGTTGAGCAGTGGAATCAAATTTTTTCCTCAGATTTAAGGCAGGCTTTGTCCCAGGGCTTTTAGAAATACTTTAGGTGTGCAGCGATAGGCATTCTTCGCCCCATGCCGAAGGCCTTGGCGGTTATCTTCAGTCCGGGGGCGGCCTGCCTTCGCTTGTACTCGTTCTGGTCTACGGTCTGAACCACCCATTTTACGGTAACCGGTTCAAAGCCCAGTTCAATTATCTCTTGGGGCGAATAGCCTTCCTCAATGTAATAGTGCAATATACGGTCAAGAATATCATAAGGAGGAAGTTCATCCTGATCCGTCTGTCCGGGTTTTAGTTCAGCTGAAGGGGGTTTGCTGAGGATTTCCTGAGGAATAAGCTCCCCGTCGCGGTTAATATAATGGGCCAGGTCATAGACCATGGTTTTGGGGACGTCAGCCAGAACATTTAATCCTCCGCTCATATCTCCGTAAAGGGTACAATAGCCTACGGCCAATTCGCTTTTGTTTCCGGTGGAGAGAAGCAGATAACCATACCTATTGGATAGAGCCATTAAAATATTACCCCGAATGCGGGCCTGGATATTTTCCAGCGTTACCCCGGCGGTTTCCTCAGCCAACGCGTTATCCAGAGCCCTGACATAGGAATGATAAATATCCGATATGGGAAACACGCTGCATTCAATACCCAGGTTTTGTGCAAGTTTTCGGGAATCATCAATACTGCCGGAAGATGAAAAGGGCGATGGCATGGAAAGGACCCGGACATTTTCCTTACCTACGGCTTGTACCGCCAGACAGGTGGTAAGTGCGGAATCAATGCCTCCCGAGAGACCGATCAGCACCTTTTTAAAGCCGCATTTATGCGCATAATCTTTTATGCCCAGACATAGTGCCCGGTAGACCGAATCAATTCCGTAATCCTGGAGCTGGTGGGTCTCCGAACCCGGAATCCGAATATCAATCGTTGCCAGGTACTCTTCATAAGCGGGGGCAATTAAAACCGGTCTGCCCCTGTGATCAATGCACATACTGCGGCCGTCAAATATAAGCTCGTCATTGGCTCCTACCTGGTTGACATAGATAAAAGGCAAAGCATAACGGCGGGCGTGATTGCAAATAAGACGGCATCTGGTTTCTTCCTTCCCGGCATGGAAAGGGGAAGCGGAAATATTGATCAGGAGGGTCGCGCCCGAGGCGGCCAGAACCGCTATGGGATCAAAACTGTAAATGCTCCGGGAATTCCAGAGCTGAGGGTCATTCCAGGCATCTTCACAGATGGAAATACCCAGCACTTCGCCTTTAAAAGGTACGGTAAAAATATCTGCAGCCGGGTCGAAATACCTGGCTTCATCAAAAACATCGTAGGTAGGAAGCAAGGATTTATGCTGGGAAGCCAGAATCTGCCCCCGGCAAACCAATAGGGCGGAATTATACAATCCCTTGCCGGTACGGTCATTTATCTGCGGCATACCAAACAATATTCCGGTATGGGAATAGCTCCCGGAAACAGCAATTATTTTTTGCAGGGCCTGTTGGTTCTGTTCAATAAACCAGGCCTTTTCCAGGAGGTCGCGGGGAGGGTACCCGGGCAGAAACAGTTCCGGGAAAACGACTAAATCACTGTTTTCCCGACTGCCCTGTTCCCAAGCTTCCATCATCTTAAGCATATTCCCCTGAATATCTCCAACCGTCGGGTTTAATTGAGCCAGGGTAATTTTCATGGCCGGTAATCCTTTCTGCAAGAATGCGGTTCTTGCTAAAAGGTTAACATCGGCAAACTGATTAAGCAATGGCATTAATGAGTTTTCAGGCCTGGCTTGGTGAAAATCAACAGCGCCAGGCAATGGGAAAAGGTTCCACACACATTTAACCCATAAATTAATATCCTATAGCGAAGGCAATGGCGCTAGGGACATGAATCCCTAAGCGCCATTTTTTGTTGCCGGGGGTGGCACTTAAGACGGTTAAGTGTGGTTATAAGGAAACGTTTCCTCCGGTCGGCTGAAATTGAGGGGAGCGGAATAAAATGTGTGGAATTGTGGGCTGGATAGACTGGGAAGAAGATTTGACTGCGCAAAGCTGTATTTTAGATAAGATGAGCCAAGCTATTGTACACCGGGGGCCGGATGCGGACGGGGTTTATTTGTCTGCCCGTGCAGCCCTGGGGCATCGGCGCCTGGTGGTGGTGGATCCTGAAGGGGGGGCTCAACCAATGACCCGCCAGCGAGGGAACAATAGTTACACCATTACCTATAACGGAGAATTGTACAATACCCTGGAATTGCGCCGGGAACTGGAAGCACGCCAATATACTTTTCTTAGCCGTAATTCTGATACCGAAGTGCTTTTGCTGGCATTTATCGAATGGGGTGAAGAGTGTCTGCAGCGTTTAAACGGCATATTTGCTTTTGCCGTCTGGGATGAGCTCAATCAGAGTCTTTTTTTAGCCCGTGACCGTCTGGGAGTGAAACCGCTTTTCTATGCCCGGCAGGGAAGACGCTTCCTTTTTGCTTCGGAATTGAAAGCGCTGCTGGCGCATCCAACCGTAAAAGCCGAGATTACCAAAGAAGGACTGGCGGAAATCTTTGTCATGGGACCTTCCCGCACCCCGGGTCAGGGAATTTTTAAAGGAATTGCGGAACTGAAGCCCGGCCACTGTTTGTTATACCAGGAAAAAGGATTCCGGATCAAGAAATATTGGGACCTGGTAAGCAGGCCTCATGAGGATGATCTGGAGACAACAGCCGGAAAGGTGCGCGAATTGCTGGGAGATACGGTTGCCAGACAGCTTGTGGCTGATGTCCCGGTATGTACCCTTCTTTCCGGCGGTCTGGATTCCAGTGCCCTTACCGCTTTAGCGGCCAGGGAATTCAGGCAAGCCGGACGGGGGCCGTTGCCTAGCCTTTCAGTTGATTATGCAGAGAACCAGGATTATTTTAGGACCAATGAATTTCAACCGGACGCTGATTTTTCATGGGCAGGAAGAGTGGGGCAGAAGCTGGGGACCATACACCGTCAGATCACAATCGACAACCAGGAACTGGCGGATGCTTTAGTCCCTGCCGCATGGGCTCGGGACTTGCCTGGAATGGCCGATATTGATTCTTCCCTTTATCTCTTTTGCCGGGAAATCAGGAAAACCGCTACGGTTGCTTTATCCGGTGAATGTGCCGATGAGATTTTTGGCGGCTATCCCTGGTTTCATCGGCAAGAAGCAATCAATACCCCATACTTTCCCTGGATCAGAATGCTTCCTGAACGGCTGCGATTATTGTCAGCGGATGTAGTAGCTGCAATCAGGCCCTGGGATTATATCACCGCCAGGTACCGGGAGGCGCTGGAGGAAGTTTCCCGTCTTCCCGGTGAAGAAGCTTCTGAAGCCCGTATACGGGAAATATCGTATCTGAATATTACCCGCTTTATGCCTACTTTGCTGGACCGCAAAGATCGTATGAGTATGGCCTGGGGATTGGAAATACGCGTTCCCTTCAGCGACCATCGCCTGGTGGAATACGTTTGGAACATCCCCTGGCAGATGAAAAATTGCGGCGGGAAAAGCAAGGGGATACTGCGGCAGGCATTAAGGGGTATTCTGCCGGCTGATGTTTTGCAAAGGCCTAAAAGCCCCTATCCGCGCACTCATAATCCCTCCTACCGGCAGACCCTTCACAACCGGGTTTTAGAAATAGCGAATGATTCTTCTTCCCCGCTGCCGGAGCTGGTGGATATTAATGCGGTCAAAAGTTCGCTGACCGCTTCCGGTAACCTGTTCCCCCGGCCCTGGTTCGGGCAGCTTATGGGAGAGACCCAGTATCTGGCTTATCTGGTTCAGCTGGATGCCTGGCTCAGAGCTTATAAAGTAACCGTTAGCTGATGTGTGCAATCCATATTAAAACAGCAACATCAAGCTGCCAAGTATACAATATATCTGGCTTATAACTCTTGTCAGCTTAATTGCTGTGGGTTTAGAATAGTTTAGCAAGGTAATGAACGCATTTTCAACTCAATAATTATTCAAGCGGACAAAGGCGTCCAGCCAGGTTTTACATAGCTATGACAGAACCTGGACTGGACGCTTTTTTGTTTTTGCCCTGAACCCAAGTCGTAGTGAGGTTGGAAGGCAGGTGATGCTATTGGGTGGACGGATTATTGTTGCCGACGACATACTGCCGGAACGAAAGATGATCGTTGAGACGTTAAGCCGGGCTGGTTACCAGATCAGTGCTGAAACTACAGGCATGAACCATACCTTTAGACGAACCCGGGCGCTTTATTGTGATCTGGTTATTGTCGATAGCGGCCTTGAAGGCGGCAAAGGCCTGAAAACTGCGTCCATAATCAGTGAGGATCAGTTAGCCGCTGTTTTACTCCTGGTAGACCGGGAGGTATTTCCACCGACGTACCAGTTCCATTACCTGATGAAACCCCTGAACCAGGATATTCTGATTCCGGCGGTAGAATCAGCCCTCATGTATTGGCGGCGGGAATTGGAACTGAGGGAAGAAATCAAAAAACTGAAAGAGACCCTCCAGACCCGTAAGATCTTGGATAAGGCCAAAGGCCTTCTCATTGCCCAAATGGGTATGAATGAAGGTGAGGCCCACCGTTGGATCCAGAAAGAAGCCATGAATCGGGGGCAGACCCTGCGCCAAGTGGCCCGGGAAATTATTAATAATCTGCCTGCCGGTGGCGACCGATTAGAAAAGGAGTGATTTTAATGACTAAAGACAAGAAAGCCGAAGTCATGGACAAAGTGAAAGAATATGGGGTTCGCTTTATCAGGCTTCAATTTACGGATATGCACGGCATACTTAAAAATCTCGCCATACCTGCAAGCCAATTGGTAAAGGCTCTGGATGGAGAATTAATGTTTGACGGCTCATCCATTGACGGCTTTGCCAGTATTGAAGAATCCGATATGTTTTTGGTCCCTGATGCCGATACTTTCAGCATCTTTCCCTGGCGTCCCAGCAACGGCGCCGTAGCCCGAATGATCTGTGATGTTTATACCCCGGATAAGGAACCTTTCATTGGCGACCCGCGAATCAACCTGAAACGGGTGGTAAAAGAGGCGGAAGAGATGGGGCTGGTCATGAATGCCGGACCGGAGTGCGAGTTTTTCCTTTTCCTGGTTGACAAACAGGGTCAGCCGCTGCTTCATACCCAGGATCAAGCCGCCTATTTTGATCTGGCCCCTTTAGATCTGGGAGAAGATGCCCGACGGGATATAGTATGCACTCTTGAGGACATGGGATTTGAGATTGAAGCTTCCCATCATGAGGTAGCGCCGGGGCAGCATGAGATTGATTTTAAATACGGTCCCGCGGTGAAAATAGCGGATGATATTATGACTTACAAGCTGGTAGTAAGAGCAATTGCCGAGCGGCATGGACTGCATGCCTCTTTTATGGCTAAACCGATCGGCGGTGTTAACGGTTCCGGCATGCACTGCCACCAGTCTCTATTCACTCTGGATGGGAAAAATGCTTTTTATGACGCCAATAGTCCCAGACAGTTAAGCGACATTGCCCGCTGGTACATGGGAGGAATCATTAAACATGCCCGTAGTTTGGCTGCTGTTACCAATCCCGGGGTAAATTCCTACAAACGGCTGGTACCCGGTTACGAAGCCCCGGTTTATATTGCCTGGTCGGAAAATAACCGAAGTTGCCTGATCCGGGTTCCGGCCAAGAAGGGGGTCTCCACCCGGATAGAAGTACGTCATCCCGACCCTACCTGTAATCCTTATATGGCTTTGGCCGCGATGCTGGCCGCTGGAATGGACGGTATCAGGAATAAGATTGAACCACCGCTGCCGGTGGACGCCAATATTTATCGTATGAGCCGACAAGATCGGGAAGCTATGGGGATAGAAAGCCTGCCCGGCAACCTGGGTGAAGCCCTGGAGGAGTTGTCCCGGGATGAGGTTATCATAAATGCTCTGGGGCCCCATATATATACCCGCTTTCTGGAGGCCAAATACGATGAATGGCAGCGTTACAATATTGAAGTGCATCCGTGGGAAGTCAAGGAATATCTGCATCGCTACTGAGAACAAAGGTAGAAGAAAGGAGTGAACATGGTGCGGCTAAAAGAAGGAGAGGTTAGAATCCCAAGCGGCTGTGCTATTGCCGGGATATTGAATCAGAAGGGTACTTGCTTCAGCGGCGACAGGATTATATCCTGTATCGCCAGCATGCGCCAGCGCTCCAATGGCTTGGGAGGAGGATTCGCTGCTTATGGCATTTACCCGCAATATGAAAAGCAATACGCTCTGCATCTTTATTATGACCATGAAAAGGCGCGCAGTGAAAGTGAAACTCTGCTTAATCGGAATTTTAAAATATGCTACGCAGAGCCTATCCCGGTAAGGAAAAATTCCCGGGTGGGTGAAGCTCCGCTGGCATGGCGCTATTTTGCCGACCCGCGGGAAGAGCGGCTGCAGGAGCAGGGAATGGACGAGGAAGAATTTATGGTAGGAATGGTTATGCAGATTAATTCCGGCATAGCCGGAGCCTTTATAGCTTCCAGCGGACACAATATGGGAGCATTCAAGGGTATGGCTTACCCCGAGGATATAGGCGATTATTTTCGCCTGGATGAATACCGGGCCTACCTATGGACTGCCCATGGCCGTTTTCCCACTAATACACCGGGCTGGTGGGGGGGGGCTCACCCCTTTACTCTGCTGGATTGGTCGGTAGTGCATAACGGGGAGATTTCCTCCTATGGCAGCAACCGTCGTTTTTTAGAGATGTTTGGTTATCGCTGCAGTTTGCAGACCGATACTGAAGTTATAGCTTATATTTTTGACTTTCTGATGCGGCGAGAGGGACTCGGCCTGGATGATACCGTAAAGATCATTGCCGCTACCTTTTGGGAAGATATGGGGGACCGAAAACTGGCCTGGCTGCGGCATAGATATTCCAGTCTGCTGCTGAATGGTCCTTTCTCCATTATCGTTGCTACCGGTAACGGTATGGCGGCAGTAAACGACCGCATTAAGCTGCGTCCCCTGGTCGCTGCCTGTAAAGATGATTTTCTCTATATCAGCAGTGAAGAAGCAGCCATACGCAAAGTAGAACCCGTCCTGGATAAACTATGGTCTCCTTCCGGCGGGGAGCCGGTGATAGGGTTGATTGACAACAAAGTTGGACTATTAGAACCAAAGCTGAATGGCGTTTTTATCCGTTCAGCCTAAGGAAGGTGAAAGCAATGGCGCTCACTATGTTAGCCCCGGTCTTTAAAGTGGAAAGGGAGGAGAGCCGCTGTATCAAGTGCGGCGTTTGTGTTCAGCAATGTGCCAACGAGGTGCACCATCTTGATAATGGCTGGATGTGGACCAATGATGAGGAATGTGTAGCCTGCCAGCGCTGTGTGTCGCTTTGCCCTGCCCAAGCCCTGGCTATAAAGGAGTATCCCCTGAGCTTCAGAGTTAACAGTCACTGGACTCCGGCCACCATCAGGGAAATATATGCTCAGGCTGACAGCGGCGGGGTTCTGCTTGCCGGTATGGGCAATCCCCGATCTTATAAATCGTATTTCGACCACTTGCTTTTAAACGCCAGTCAGGTAACCAATCCCTCCATAGATCCTCTGCGGGAGCCTATGGAATTAAATACCTCTTTGGGAAATAAGACCGGTTCCTCTGAATTATCGGAGAAACCTCTCATCAGCCTGCGCCTGCCGATTATGTTTTCGGCTATGTCGTTTGGTTCGGTAAGTCTTAATGTGCATAAATCCCTGTCCCGGGCGGCATATGCGATGGGCACTTTGTGGAACACGGGAGAGGGGGGCCTGCACCCGGATTTATTTTCCTATAAAGATAACGCGGTGGTCCAGGTTGCTTCCGGACGTTTCGGCGTTCACCCCGCCTATCTGGAAAATTCGGCGGTGATTGAGATTAAGATCGGCCAGGGAGCCAAACCGGGTATTGGGGGCCATCTGCCCGGCGCCAAGGTTAGTGAGGAGGTGGCCCGGACCCGGATGATACCGGCTTGGTCCGATGCCATATCCCCGGCTCCTCATCATGATATTTACTCTATTGAGGATCTGGCCCAGTTAATAGAAACTCTTAAAGTGGCTACCGGATATAAAAAACCGATAGCGGTCAAGGTGGCCGCTGTTCATAATATCAGTGCCATTGCTTCGGGGGTGGTAAGAGCGGGGGCTGACATCCTGGCCATAGACGGTTTCCGGGGGGCTACCGGAGCAGCGCCCATGAGAATAAGGGATCATGTCGGCATTCCCATAGAAATAGCATTGGCCCAGGTGGACAGCCGCTTGCGGGATGAAGGTATTCGCCAGCAGGTTTCCCTGGTAGCAGCGGGGGGAATCAGAAACAGCGCTGATGTGGTAAAGGCCATAGCGCTGGGGGCGGACGCCGTGTATATTGCTACCGCAGCACTCATCGCCCTGGGCTGCCACTTATGCCAGATGTGCTTTACCGGCAAATGCAACTGGGGGATAGCTACCACCCGACCGGATCTCAGCCGGCGTTTAAATCCGGAAGTGGGAGCCAAGCGGGCTCAAAACCTGCTTCAGGCCTGGGAACATGAAATCAAAGAGATAATGGGGGCTATGGGCATAAATGCTATTGACAGCCTGCGCGGCAACCGCCTTATGCTGAGGGGAATCGGGCTTGGACCTGAGGAGCTGAAAATCCTGGGAGTTAAAGCGGCAGGGGAAGAGGGGTGACAGCCATGAAGATAACAGCTATACCTGATTATTGCCTGGGCTGCGGCCTATGCAGAATTTACTGCGCTGCTGCCCATGATGGCTTCCAAGGCAATGTTCTACGGGCTTTCAAACATGGTTCTCCCCTCCCTCGAATTAATTTAATCAATTGGCAGGGACTAACCTATTTTAATGTCTGCCGTCATTGTCAGGATGCTCCCTGTATAAATGCCTGTATCAGTGGCGCCATGCAGAGAGATGAAAATGGTCGGGTCTATGTGGATAACAGCCGTTGTGTCAGTTGCTATACCTGTATTCTGGTCTGTCCCTTCGGCCACCCGCAAGTTTCCCGGGAAAGGCCGGGGATACTGAAATGTGACCTGTGCCGTGAAAGCAACCGTGAACCGGCTTGTCTAAAGCATTGCCCCAATGAAGCTATTATTTGGGATGAGGAAAGCGGCCCAACCGGCAGCGCTAAAAATAAAGTGCATGGGGAATAGAATTTGATTATGAATCGGTCAGGAGGAATGAGTGATGAGATACTTGATTGTTGGCAGTGGTATTGCTGCCGTGGGAGCAGTGGAAGGGATAAGGCGCTTTGACCGGCGGGGGGAAATAACCGTTTTGGACGGAGAAAAACGGGGGGCCTATACCCGCCCTCTTATTTCCTATTATTTAAGCGATCCGATTCACTATGCCGACTTATCTTTCCGGCCGGACTCGTTTTTTCGATTAAACCAGGTGGAAATGATTAAAGCCCGGGGCATTAAAATAGACCGCCGAGCCAGGATACTGAACTTGGATAATGGAATGCAGCTCGCCTATGATCGCCTTCTGCTTGCTTGTGGAGCCTCACCGGCGCAGCTTGAACTTTCTGATCTGAACCAGCGATGGGTGAGCAATTTCTATACTTTAGAGGATGTGGAAAGGCTGAATATGAACATCAGAGAGGGCCAGCAAGCGGTAGTAATAGGCTCCGGGCTGATTGGCGTAAAGGCGGCCGAAGCTTTGCTCAAGAGAGGGCTGCGAGTTACCCTGGTCGAGAAAGCCCAGCATATACTGCCCCAGGTTTTGAGCCCGACAGCGGCTGCCCGGTTGGGCGTATATCTGGAAAAGGCCGGAATCAAAATAATAGCAGGTGACGAACTGGCGGCAGTTTACCCCCAGCACCGGATACAGCTTAGCAGTGGAACGGTTCTACAGTCGGATCAACTGATAATGGCGGTCGGGATCCGGCCTAACACTGAACTGGCTTTTAGCGCCGGCCTGAAGGTCGGCAAAGGTATTGTGGCCGATAGCTACCTGCGTACTTCTGATGAATATATCTTTGCCGCCGGAGATGTAATAGAAACCCCGAATCTCATTACATCGAACCGTGAAATTATGGCTCTTCTCCCCCATGCCCACCGGGAAGGATACCTGGCCGGGGCTAATATGTCAGGCCAGACCTTGTTCTATCGGGGCGGAGTGGCAATGAATTCGGTAAAATTGCAGGGATGGAGTCTCTTTGCGGCTGGTATTCCCAAACCCGGAGCATCAATATTTTACTGGCAGGAAGATGATAAATATCTGGAAATTCATCACCACCAGAACTGCCTGCAAAAATTCATAGCCATTAATCTGCCGGAAGTAGCAGGCCCGCTATTGAGTATTATCGAAACTCAGTTGCCTATTCCGGAAAAAATGTGGCAGGAGTATGTGGAGTGCTATCCTACAATAGCCAATTTGCCTGCCCTCTACTGGCAGAAAATATGGAAGGGTGAAAAAAATGACAGTATTGAATGCTGACCAATATTCTCAGGAAGAACTGCTGCAAAGGCTGAATAGTGCTGATGAAAGGGAAATAGAGGTAATCAATCTGTGCGGACAGCGCTATATTGGCTGTGGTTGGCAGCAGAAAAAGAGTCTTATTTTAAAAGGAACAGCCGGCAACAACCTGGGAGCTTTTGCCGCCGGACCGGAAATAATGCTGTATGGCAATTGTCAGGAAGGGGTGGCCAATACTATGAGTGAAGGGCGCATCATTGTTCATGGTCGTGCCGGTGATATTGCCGGGTATGCCATGCGGGGCGGAGAACTTTTTATTCGCGATGATGCGGGCTATCGCCTGGGAATTCACATGAAAGCCTATCAGGATAAAAAGCCGCTGATCGTAGTCGGAGGTAGCACCGGAGCATTTACCGGTGAATATATGGCCGGAGGAACTATCGTTATCTTAGGTTTAAACCGTGATCAGGAACTGGTGGGAAAATACTGCGGAACCGGCCTTTATGCCGGAAGCATCTACCTGCGGGGTGACTATCCGCTAAAGAATCTGGCTCCCAGTGTAGAGGCCCAGGTGATGGAACCTGACCGACTGGGTGAATTGGAGCAAGCCCTGGAGGACTTTGCCCTCTATTTTGGATATTCGTTAAACTTTATCCGGCAAGAGCCGTTTACCCGTCTTACCCGTAAAAGCGACCGCCCCTTTGCTTCTCTCTATACCGGCTTCGTCAGCTGATCCTTCCGTATATCTTAATAATGCCAACATCCGGAATAAATATATGCACTATCTGGCCTGAACATGAGTACATAATTTTGTATACTCATTATTTATAGCATAGAAATTAGTTTATCGACGGTCTTTTTTGATATAATAATGAACATAAACGTTTTAGCGGGTTGGGAGGTAGTGTTATGGCCCTTACCACAAACGAGGTTGAGCATGTGGCTTTACTGGCCAGATTGGCCCTTAATGATGAGGAAAAAAAGGAATTGGCCGAACAGCTTAGCTTAATATTGGATTATGCCGACCGTTTGAATGAGATCAATACCGATGAAATAGAACCGTTAGCCCATATCCTGCCGGTTTACAATGTTTTCCGCGAGGATATGGTGGGGGCAAGTTCGCCTCGGGAGGATATACTAGCCAATGGACCGTTGCTGGAAGACGGCCAGTACAAAGTTCCGAAAATAGTATAGGAGGGTAACTGGCTGTGGAGTTATATGAACTTGGTTTATATGAATTACGGGACAAGTTAAACCGTGAAGAAGCTTCAGTCCACGAGATCATAGAATCGGTATTGCGGCGGATTCACCAAGTGGATGGCAGGGTAAAAGCGTTTGTTACTCTGGATGAAGAAAACGCGCTGCAAAAGGCTGACCAGCTTAAACGGGAAGAGTTACGCCGGGGGCGGATAGCCGGACTGCCTTTCGCTCTGAAGGATCTTATCTGTACCCGCAGTTTAAGAACTACCTGCTGCTCACGTATGCTGGAACAATTTGTACCGCCTTATGATGCTACGGTAGCGGCCCGGCTTAATGCCGAGCAGGGCATATTGGTGGGCAAATTGAATATGGATGAATTTGCCATGGGCTCTTCCACTGAATTTTCCGCTTTCTTCCCCACTCATAATCCCTGGGATCTGGAGCGGGTGCCGGGAGGGTCTTCGGGGGGCTCGGCAGCCGCGGTAGCTGCGGATGAAGTGCCGTTTGCCCTGGGAACTGATACGGGTGGTTCTATTCGCCAGCCGGCGGCTTTCTGCGGGGTAGTAGGCTTAAAACCTACATATGGCCGGGTTTCCCGCTGGGGAGTGGTTGCTTTTGCCTCTTCCCTGGATCAGGTAGGGATATTCAGCAAGGATGTAGCCGATTGTGCTCTGGTTATGAATATAATCTGCGGCTACGACCCGCTTGATTCCACCAGTATTAATATGAAAGTACCGGATTATACCTCGTTTTTGAGCACTGATATAAAGGGCATGAAAATAGCTTACCCCCGGGAATATTTTCAGCAGGGGGTAGATAAAAAAAACCGGGAGCTGGTAATGGCCGCCCTTAAAAAATATGAGGAATTGGGCGCCATTGTCGAGGAGGTCTCTTTGCCGCATAGTGAATATGCCTTGCCGGCTTATTATATTATTGCTCCGGCTGAAGCCAGTGCCAACCTGGCTCGTTTTGACGGGGTCCGTTACGGGCTCCGGGACTTTGAGGCTGATAATGTTACCGACATGTTTTCCCGCAGCCGGGCTGCAGGCTTTGGGGCTGAAGTGAAACGCCGGATTATGCTGGGTACCTATGCCCTAAGTTCGGGATATTATGATGCCTACTACCTTAAGGCCCTGAAAGTAAGGCGCTTAATCAGTAATGACTTTGAGCAGATATTTAAAGATTTTGATATTATAATTTCTCCCACCACCCCTACAACTGCTTTTAAGCTAGGGGAACAGAGCAATGAACCCTTAACATTGTATATGAATGATATATTAACCGTTCCCATCAATTTAGCCGGTTTACCCGGGATATCAGTTCCCTGCGGTTTTAGCGACGGCCTTCCCGCAGGCATGCAGATAGTTGCTAAACCTTTTGATGAAGGCAGCCTGATCAGGGCGGCTTATGCCTTTGAACAGAACACTGCTTATCATACGGTCAAACCTTCGCTGGGGGGTGAATAATTAATGAACAGCAATTACGAAACCGTGATTGGGCTGGAAGTACATGCGGAATTAAAAACCGCGACCAAGATATTTTGCTCCTGTTCCACTGCTTTCGGGGCCGAGCCCAATACTCAGGTTTGCCCGATTTGTTCCGGTTTCCCCGGTATGCTGCCGGTTCTGAATAAGAAGGCGGTAGAAATAGCTATTAAAGCCGGTTTGGCCTTGAATTGTGAAATTGCTGCCCTATGCAAATTTGACCGAAAAAATTATTTTTATCCGGATTTACCCAAAGCTTATCAGATTTCGCAATACGACCTGCCCATCTGTAAAAACGGGTACCTGGAAATTGATCTGGAAGGCGAAAAGAAGAGGGTGGGCATAACCCGGGCGCATATGGAAGAGGATGCAGGCAAGCTGGTGCATCAGGGCAATATCACCAGTACCCCTTTTTCTCTGGTCGACCTGAATCGTTCCGGGACACCGCTCTTGGAAATAGTATCCGAACCGGATATGAGGAGCGCACAGGAAGCCCGGGCTTATTTGGAAAAGCTGCGTTCCATTCTGCTTTTTGCCGGTGCCTCCGACTGCAAGATGCAGGAAGGGTCACTGCGCTGTGATGCCAATGTATCAGTACGTCCCTGGGGGCAAAAAGAGCTGGGAATCCGTACTGAAATCAAGAATTTGAACTCTTTCCGGGCTCTGGAAAGAGCTATTGAATATGAAGCTCAAAGGCAGATAGAAGCTATTGAAGACGGTGAAGCGATTATTCAGGAGACCAGAACCTGGGATGAAGAAAAACAGATAACCAGGGGGATGCGCAGTAAGGAAGAAGCCCATGATTATCGTTATTTCCCCGATCCGGACTTGCCGCCCCTTAAGATAGAACGGGAATGGGTGGAGCAATTAAAGGCAGATCTGCCTGAGCTTCCCGATCAGGCCCAGCAGAGATTGATGGAGCAATATGGATTACCTCCATATGATGCTGCCATTTTGACCTTAACTCCTGAATTTCTGGAGTATTTTGACCAGTGTCTGTCTTTATATAATGATGCCAAGCAGGTATCCAACTGGATGATGGGGGAACTGAGCAAATATCTGAATCAATATGATATAGAGATTCATGATTGCAAGATCAAACCAGTTGCTCTGACCAGACTGTTGACTCTCATTGATGAAGGCACGATCAGTGGCAAAATGGCTAAAGATGTTTTTGCGGAAATGTTTGCTACCGGCAAGGAGCCGGATGTAGTGGTTAAAGAAAAGGGTATGGTGCAAATTTCCGATGAATCAACCCTGCTGAAGATGATTGACGGGATTATAGAGGCTAATCCCGGAGTAGTTGAGGATTATCGTAAGGGAAAGGAAAAGGCTTTTGGGTTCTTTGTAGGCCAGGTGATGAAAGCTACCAAAGGCCAAGCCAATCCGGCCGTTGTTAACTCTTTGTTAAAAGAACGCTTAAAAAGCGAGTGATGGGGGAGCGAATTTATCAATGAAAATGGATGATATTCAAAAAGATTGGTTTAAAGAAAAAGATGCCCGGGTGTATGTAGTGGATACTACCTTAAGGGACGGGGAACAGACTGCCGGAGTGGTATTCACCAACCAGGAAAAAGTGCAGATAGCCCGTTATCTGAATCAAATGGGGGTTGACCAGATTGAAGCAGGGATTCCGGTAATGGGAGGATTTGAAAAAGACTGCATCAAGGAGATAGTGAGCCTGGGCCTAAATTCCAGTATAATGGCCTGGAATCGCGCGGTTATTTCGGATATAGAGCAGTCGATTTGCTGCGGAGTAGATGCGGTAGCCATATCCATATCCACTTCGGATATTCATATTGAACACAAATTGCAGACTACCCGCCAGGATGTGCTGAAACGCATGGACGATGCAGTCAAATTTGCCAAGGATAATCAGCTTTATGTATCAGTCAATGCCGAAGACGCCTCCCGGTCAGATATGGCCTATTTAACGGAATTTGCCCTGACCGCCAAGCGTGCCGGCGCTGACCGGCTGCGCTTCTGCGACACCGTAGGGACGCTTGATCCTCTTGCTACCTACCGCTATATCAGCACTTTAATCGGAGCGGTAGGGATAGATATTGAGATGCACACCCATAATGATTTTGGCATGGCCACTGCCAATGCTCTGGCGGGAGTATATGCCGGAGCGAAATATGTGGGAGTAACGGTTAACGGCTTGGGAGAAAGAGCGGGCAATGCCTGTCTGCAGGAAGTAATTATGGGGATGAAATACCTGATGAAGCTGGACCTGCCCTACAATACCACCCTGTTCCGGGAAGTGGCGGAATATGTAGCCAAGGCTTCAGGACGGGATTTACCGGTGAGCAAACCTATTGTCGGCTCTAATATTTTTGCTCATGAATCAGGGATACACGGGGATGGAGTATTAAAAAATCCCCTTACTTATGAGGCGTTCAGCCCGGAAGAAGTTGGTCTGGAAAGGCAGATAGTGATAGGAAAGCATTCCGGGTCGGCCGCCATTCGCTCCAAGTTTACCCGGGAGTACGGCATCAAGCTCCAGAATGACGAAGCCCAGGAAATACTGGCCCAGGCCCGGCAGATGTCGATAGATAAAAAACGTTCCTTGTTTGATAAAGAACTCATGTATATATATGAAGAATACCTGAGGGCTAAGAAGAATGAGAAAGAATAATCAGAGGATATTAAATATTAACCGAAGGGAGAAATAAAGGCGTTGGGGAAGACAATAGCGGAGAAGATTTTGAGCCAAAAGAGTGGAAAGGATGCCAAGGCCGGTGATATCGTTATTGCTGATCTGGATTTTGTTATGGGGCAGGATGGAACTTCTCCCCTGGCTATAAAAGCCTTTGCGGAAATGCGGGCTACTAAGGTTTTTGATCCTGCCCGGGTGGCCATGGTAATTGACCATAGTTCACCCAGTCCGCTGGAAGGGGTATCGGAGCTGCACCGGCAGATGCGGGTATTTGCCGATAAGCAGGGAATAAACTTTTACGATATAGGCGATGGGGTTTGTCACCAGCTCATGCCGGAACAAGGGCATATAATCCCAGGTGATCTGGTGATAGGGGCGGATTCCCATACCTGCACTTATGGAGCCATAAATGCTTTCTCCACCGGGGTAGGCTCCACCGATCTGGCAGCTGGTCTCATAGCAGGCAAATTGTGGTTTAAAGTACCGGAGGCCTTTAAATTTGTGTTAAACGGTATTCTGCCGGCCGGGGTATTTTCCAAGGATTTGATTCTGTATTTGATTGGTGATGTAACTGCCGACGGAGCTACCTATATGGCGGCGGAGTATGGTGGTGAAGCCATTGACGCCCTTTCGGTGGAGCAGCGCTTTACCATCAGCAACATGGCTATAGAGATGGGGGCCAAATGCGGTTTGATGGAAGCTGATGAGAAAACCGTCAATTGGGTAAAGGCTCACAGCCAAAAGGAGTTTGCAACGGTAAAGGCTGACGACGATGCGATATATGCCCGGGTAAAGGAATACGATGTTTCCACCCTGGAACCCCAGGTAGCCAAGCCGCATACCGTAGACAATGTATCCCCGGTAAGCCAGGTAGCCGGAACTCCAATTCAGCAGGGAGTTATAGGTACCTGTACCAATGGGAGAATTGAGGATTTGCGCATTGCGGCCGGAATTCTAAAAGGACGTAAAATCGACCGGCACACTCGCTTGATTGTAGCTCCGGCATCACGCCAGGTAATGCTTCAGGCTATGCGGGAAGGTTTACTGGAAATATTTGTTGAGGCCGGTGCGGCCGTGGTGACACCGGGCTGCGGCCCTTGCGTAGGTACCCATAACGGCGTACCTTCTGACGGAGAGAATGTTATTTCCACCGCTAATCGCAATTTTAAAGGGCGAATGGGTAATAATAAGGCTTTTATATACTTGGGTTCACCGGCTACGGTTGCCGCTTCAGTACTATTCGGCAAGATTACCGACCCCAGGGAATTTGTAAAGTAATTTTTAATGATGAATTATGAATTTTTAATTGCGGAAGGAAAAGCGAGCGCTTTTCCCGCTAATATAAATTTTATTGAAATGCGGAGCATTTCTACCTTAATTTAAAATTTATAATTAAAAATTCAAAATTATATTGCAGGAGGATAAGGATGGAGTTAAAAGGCAGGGTACACAAGTTCGGTGATGATATTAATACCGATTATATAATTTCCGGTCGCCATAAATTCAAAACCCTGGATATGAAAGAGCTGGCTAAACATGTTATGGAGGATTTAGATCCGGATTTCTATGCCAAGGTTGCAAAAGGCGATTTTATTGTCGGGGGAAGGAATTTTGGCTGTGGTTCTTCCCGGGAACAGGCTCCGCTGGCTATAATCAATGCTGATATAAGTGCGGTGGTGGCAAAATCTTTTGCCCGCATTTTCTATCGCAATTGTATAAATACGGGTTTACCGGTAATAGAATGTGATACCGACCAAATTGACGAGGGCGATGAACTGCAGATAGATTTGCAGGCTGGGGTATTGCATAACCGGACTAAGGGGATAGATATCAAGATTGCACCTCTACCCTCGGTAATGCTGCAGATCCTTTCCGAAGGCGGCCTGATTGAACATTTCAAAAAATACGGTACCTTTAATTTTAATTAAAGATATTATGGCTTTAAGGAGGAAACTTCATGCAGGGAGAGAAAATCTCAGTTCGGGATGGAGTATTGCAGGTTCCTGACCACCCTATGGTTCCATTTATTGAGGGTGACGGCACCGGTCCGGATATATGGGCGGCAGCATCAAGGGTTTTTGACGCCGCAGTTGCCAAAGCTTACAACGGGGAAAAATCAATTGTCTGGAAAGAGATTTATGCCGGTGAAAAAGCATATGACAGAACCGGAGAATGGCTTCCCCGGGAAACGGTGGATGTCATCCGGGAGTATATAATTGCTATAAAAGGTCCCCTCACCACGCCGGTGGGCGGTGGAATACGTTCTTTAAACGTTGCCCTGCGCCAGGAACTGGATTTATATACCTGCCTGCGTCCGGTACGTTATTTTAAAGGGGTGCCTTCACCGGTAAAACATCCGGAATATGTTGATATGGCTATCTTTCGCGAAAATACCGAGGATATATATGCCGGAATTGAGTATGCTCGTGATTCCCAGGAGGCCAAACGATTGCTCCGGTTTCTGCTGGATGAGATGAAAGTCAACAAAATACGCTTTCCTGAGAGTTCCGGGCTTGGTATTAAACCTGTATCCGAAGAGGGCAGCAAACGCCTGGTGCGTGCAGCCATCAACTATGCTCTGCATAATGGGCGCAAGAGCGTAACCCTGGTGCATAAGGGCAATATAATGAAGTATACCGAAGGGGCATTTAAGAATTGGGGTTACGAAGTAGCGGAAGCAGAATTTGGCGACCAGGTTTTTACCTGGAACCAATATGACCGAATAAAGGACAATGAAGGCGAACAGGCTGCCGATGAAGCTCAAAAGGCGGCGGAAAGTAAAGGCAAGATCATCATCAAAGATGCTATCGCCGATATGTTCCTGCAACAGATTCTTACCCGGCCCAAAGAGTTTGACGTGGTGGCTACCCTTAATCTCAACGGCGATTATATATCGGATGCTCTGGCGGCCCAAGTGGGAGGAATAGGTATAGCGCCGGGGGCCAACCTCAACTATGAAACCGGTCACGCCATATTTGAGGCTACTCATGGTACTGCTCCCAAATATGCGGGGTTGGATAAGGTTAATCCTTCCTCGGTAATACTGTCGGGAGAGATGATGCTGCGTCACCTGGGCTGGAATGAGCCTGCCGACCTTATTATTAAGGCCATGGAGAACACAATTGCCAGCAAGGTGGTTACTTATGATTTTGCCCGGCTTATGGAGGGGGCTACCGAGGTCAAATGTTCGGAATTTGCCAATGAGTTGATCAATAACCTGTAAATATCGGTTGGGAAGAGGAGTCAAATGAGAATAATTGATTTATATGGGAGAGAAAAACCGATCCTTTCCCTGGAGATATTTCCCCCCCAAGCTGATTACCCGCTGGAGACTATTTTTGCGACCCTTGACCATTTGCAAACACTTAATCCCGGTTTTATCAGTGTTACTTATGGCGCCGGAGGGGGCGACCGGGGACGGACCGTGGAAATTGCGGCCCGGATAAAAAAGGAATACGGGATTGAATCCCTGGCTCACTTGACCTGTGTCCGTCATACCCGGGCAGAGGTCAATGCAACTCTGGACGAATTGATAAAAGAGGGGATCCACAATATATTAGCTTTGAGAGGCGATTTACCTGAGGATGAACCCTATCTTGACTTGAGCCGGCAGGAGTATCGTTTTGCCTATGAATTAATCCATGATATCAGAAAGAAAGCAGCCTTTGGGGTAGCTGCCGCGGCTTATCCGGCCGGGCATCCCGAATGCCTGCGGCTAAAGGATGATTTACTGAACCTGAAGCATAAAGTTGATTGTGGGGTAGATTTTTTAATTACCCAACTCTTTTTTGACAACCGCATATACTATGATTTTATGGATAAAGCTCTGACCGCGCAGATAGACTGTCCGGTTATACCAGGAATTATGCCGGTGTTGAATGCCCGGCAGATAAAAAGGACCATTTATCTTTGTGGAGCGTCTATACCAGCCCCGCTTTTAAAGCTGGTGGATAAGTATGAAAATGACCCTGAGGGGATGGGTAAAGCAGGGATTGAATATGCCAGCAGGCAGGTGCAGGACCTGCTGGAAAGCGGAATACCCGGCATACACCTCTATACCATGAATAAATATCGTCAGATAGCAGAGATAGTAAATAATGTGGGCCTTTAATTAGAAAATAGACGCCCTCTTGGAGGACAATTGATGCTGGTTATACTTGCAATTAAGGGTGCAGATTACGCAGATTAATGCAGATTTATTATAAAAAAGACGCGGAGACCGCGGAATCTTTAAGGAAATACGCGGATTTTATTAAAATTTTTCCCGCGTTCTTCCCTCTAAATTCCCTGAACTCCGCGTCAAAAAAACTAGCGAAACCGTAAGACTATTTTCATTCCTGGTTGCGGCATTGAGAGGCATGGGGGGTTAATACGAATGTCCGAGTGGCATTAACCCGGCTAACCAACCTGCCGGTGGGCGTCCTCATAAAGCTGATACAGTTGTTCCAGAGCCGACTTAATATCCGGAAACGAGGCTTCCCGGGCGGCTTTTTCAACCAGGGCGGCGCTGCCGGAAATTTCTTTGAAGCCATACATCCCGGCCGTACCTTTAATATCATGGCTGATACTTTTTATAGCTTGTAAATCACGATTTTCAAAAGCCAGCTCAAGATTATCAACCATCTCTTCAAGCTGGGCCATAAATTCGGGTAGTAGTTCGTTTATAAAGTTATTAAGTTCGGGGTCGTGGTTACGGCCGGGAGGCATACCGGTATTGAAATGCTGCTTGATTTCCCGAGCCAGTTCCTCCGACTTAAAAGGTTTGGCAATGTAAGAGGTGCAGCCGCTGGCCAGACATTTCTCCCGGTCACCGGCCATGGCATGAGCAGTCATGGCTATTATAGGAATATCCCGCAGTTCTTCATACTGGCGTATCATACGGGTAGCTTCATAGCCATCCATTACCGGCATTTGCATATCCATCAAAAGTACATCGAAATGTTTTTCCTGTAAAAGCCTTAAACAGTCCAGCCCGTTATTGGCCAGAGTTACTTCAAAACCATAGTTCACCAACATCTGGGAGACAATTTTCTGGTTAAGGTCGTTATCTTCCACCAATAAAATCTTGATCGGATTAAAACCCAGCACCAGCTTGTCCTCGAAACGGTCATCGCTATAAAGACGGGACTCATGAGCGGTCTCGGGCTGAGAGATGACTTCCACCGGTATTCTTATGGAAAAGGTAGTCCCCACTCCTTCCTCACTGTTAAGTTGAATAGTGCCTTTCATCAAATCTACATACCTTTTGCTGATGTACAGACCCAGACCGGTACCTCCATACTGGCGGGAGGTGGAATTATCCACCTGAGTAAATGGATTAAAAATATTTTCGAATTCATATTCGGGAATACCGATACCGGTATCGGAAATTATCATAGAGATATAAGACCGGTCGTCCTTTTCTTCCCAAACGGCAGTAAAGCTTATGTATCCCCGATTAGTAAATTTAATGGCATTATAAAAAAGGTTGCTTAAAATTTGGCGCAGTTTGGCTTCATCTACCCGGATGAGAGCGGGGATATCGGCAGAGATGTCAAGCTTGACCTGCAGCCCTTTATTCTTGAGCAATGGCTCTATATTATTGACCAGACGGTTGAATATATTTATGGGGTTACATACCCGGGGATGCACCTCCACCAGGGATAGCTCAATCTTGGACATATCCAGGATGTCATTGATTATATTGAGTAATTGCTCTCCGCATTTACGGATAATCTCCACGTTTTCATTCTGTATATGGTCCAGCCGGCTCTCTTGCAGCAAATCAACCGCTCCCAGAATACCTATCATAGGAGTGCGTATTTCGTGGCTCATATTAGCCAGGAACTGGCTTTTAGCCATATTGGCAGCCTGCGCCTGTTCCCGGTTTTTTACCAGTTCGGTTATATCAGTTGATATAACAACTACCCCGCTTACGCATCCGCTCTCTTGCAAAGAATCAATGCGATGCATGAAATGACGGGCAATACCATCAATATAGAAAATAGTTTCTCCCTGCCAACTCTGCCCGGCCAGCACATCGTTGAGCATTTGCCGGAAATTCGCTTCTCCTATAGCCAGTATATCCCTGATATCATTGTTGCGGGATTGGGATGCGGATTTGGAATTGATGAGCTCCTGAGCCTGCCTATTCAGGAACAGTACTTGGCCTTGGGTGTCCAGGGCGATTATACTTTCTTGAATATTTTCCAATATATAAGCCTGGTAGTGAGCCCGTGTGTCAGTAATTATTTTTTCCGTTACATCTACCAGATTGGATTCAATTTCTTCCGTATAGGGATTTAAACGCGCAAATAATTCCAGGGTCTTTATGCTATTATCCTGACAGCGGGCTTCAAAATGATAATTGGAGATAACATGTTTATCCTGCAGAAGTTTTATAAAGGAATCTCTTTCCTCCGGCTGAGCCCATATCCTTGCAGAAGGAAGGCCAATAAGATCACCGGCCTGATTATAGCCCATTATCTGAGCAAATAGTTCATTAGTCATTATAATTTCGGAACCATCCAATTTGCTGGTCAGTAATCCTACCTGAGCGTTGTTGTAGAGTGTATGGAATTTTTCTTCAGAAGTTTTCAACTTGTTTTCCAGATAGGAATCATTGACCATATCACGATATAATTTTTCCGATTCCCGCATATTTTCAAACCCGGCAGCAATGAATTCTTTGTTTGAACCTGGTTTTAAAATCAAATATGCCAGGCAGGCAGCCATGATCACAAGCCATATAGACAATGGAATCAAGGCATGAACGGTCCATGCAGACGAAAAAATATGATAAGGGTTTCCTTTCCATATAAAGCCTGCCATGATCAGGGTAAGCAAAAGAAGAATATTAATGTGAAGTTTTACTTTTGCCGACAAGGTTTTCTCACCATCCCGAATTTTAATGAAACACAAGATAATATAGATGCTAAATAAAAGATTACACCATGCTTTTTAAAAAACGTGTCTGCTTATGGCTTCTGCCCATGCAATATTTTTAGGAGTTTATGTTGAATTGATAGGTAAATGCTCTTCTTTTTTCGCTAACCCTTAAAATTAAGCCGATTATTCCTACTTATTGACGTAAAAGCGCAAGCTTTGTATTAAAAAAATCATAATAATAAACGGGCAGGATTTTGATGGAAGCAGAGGGAATTAAAAAAGTATTGCGGAAATTGTATGGAGGTGCAGAATTGTTGTTAAGACTTAATAAAAAGATGCCGCTCTTCATGAGGGCATTGATGAGGTTAGCTGTTAAGGCGGCAGATCACCCGGATGGTCACAGATTGGCGCCGATTTTTTTAAGGCTTTTAGCTAAGAGAACCTGTCAGGTAATGGCATCATTTGCAGCGCTGGGAGCATTTACCCTGTTGGCCGCGGCCAATCTGCAGGCAGCAGAACCGATAAGCATACATATTGACGGCAAGGTTATTCAATCCGATATCGCGCCCGTAATTGTAAGCGACCGAACCATGGTTCCGGTACGGGTAATCAGCGAAGAACTGGGACGGGACGTATCCTGGCAGCCGGATAAGCGTCAGGTAATAATTACTACTCCTGGAATCGGTCGTGATCTTCCCCCGGATAATCCTCCCGCCGACCTGGGGGTGAAAATATTAGTTGATGGGCGGTATATCGACGCTGAGGGGCAGCCGGCACCGTTCATTTTGCAAGATCGGACCATGGTTCCCCTGCGGATAATTGCCGAGGGCTTAGGGATGAAGGTGGAATGGGAAAAAGATGAACGCCGGGTTGTAATCACCACTCCCCCTCCGGCAGATAAGGAAATAACGGATCAGAACCCTACGGCAGGGAATAATCCTCCGGCCCAGGATCCGGTGGTAGATACAGAGCCTGATCCTGACATTAATTACAATCTTACCATCATGGGCGAGGCCCAAGTGGGAAGAACTGAACTGCTGGCGCTTATGCAACAGAATAACCCGGGCGCCCCTCGGGAACTAGTTGATCTCTACCTGCAAATAGGTAAAGAATATGGAGTCAGAGGGGATGTTGCCTTCTGCCAGGCGGCCAAGGAAACCGGGTGGTGGAAATTCGGAGGCCTGGTAAAACCTTACCAGAATAACTATTGCGGTCTGGGGGCTACCGGAAGTGCGGCCAGTGGTGAAGAAGACCTTATGGGGGCTGATCCTTCACAGATCAGGTATGAAGAAGGAGTCCACGGAGCTATTTTCAGCAGCCCGGCTGCCGGGGTCGAAGCCCATATACAGCATCTGTATGCCTATGCCTGCAAGGCTTCATTGCCGGCGGGAGAGGTTCTGGTTGATCCCCGTTTTATTAAGCCTACCCGGGGAATAGCCCCTCGCTGGATTGACTTGGGAGGAAGATGGGCTTTTCCTGGTTATGACCGCAGTAAGTATATGGATATCAAGGAAGCTTTCACTGATTGTGAAACTTACGGTCATAGTATATTGAAAGATTATTATCAAAAGGCTCTGGACCTTAAGGCCGATTAAAGAGGTGTGAAAAGAGCCAAAGGCCCTTTTCACCAACGTCCAAAAAAGCAGGCTTGATACTTTATGCCTGCTTTTTTGGACTTTTTAGATTTAATTATTTTCGGGCAGCTCTGGTCCAGGGACCAAAAGGTGCGCCGATGGGCAGTACCGTGTATCCATAGTGGGAATTGAGTACGGTAGCGGCCGAGCCATAAAAAGAGAATATGGAAACCCCCAGCTCAGCATAGGCAGCCAGTACATGCCATGCTTCACCGCCCCATCCCAGAGTATTCATAAATAACCCCAGGAAAAGCAAATCAATAAATAAGAAAATGATAAAGAGTACTTTATTGGCCCCCATCGCTCCGATAGTCATGTATACGGTAAAAATGAAGTAACCCAGGAAGGCAAATCCCAGCTGAGCGGTATCCTTTACCGCGTCCGGGTTCATGCCGAACATACCATTCCCTATCATCCAGGTCATTGCTACTCCGAACCAGAAGAAGCCATAACCGCAAAATGCAGTGGCGCCAAAAGTATTGTTATGTTTAAAATCGAAAAGACCGGCAACGAATTGAGCTGTTGCCCCCAGGAAGATGGCCCAGGGAATAATAAAAGCAGTCCCCTCAGTAATCCCCAATTTTTGTGTACATGCTACCAGAGTCACCATAGCTAATCCCAATAATCCCAATGGCGACGGATTAGCCACCACCTCCTGAATATGACCGCTGATCTTGGTTTCGTTTACGTTTGCCATAATTCCCTCCCTAATAATCTATAGATTTTGATGCTACCAAGGTATCTGGCTCAATCCCCCTTTCTCATGGTGGAATAAATATTTTTTATACATTCATGCATGTATATTCAACAACATTTCCCAAAATCCTGTTGAGCTTGTGACATTTTTCTTTTTTCTAGGGAGCGAATTTGACGAAGCAGGAGAGATATTATTCAAATGTCCCTATAGAAGCATATTAATACCAAAGTTTGCCTGATTAACTCCCGCTGTGGCGAGGCTTTCCGGGTGGAAGCAGGCAACCAGGTAACAGCTCCGCTGCCCCGGACGCTCATGCAAAAAAAAGCCGTCCTATTCAGGACGGTAATGCTCATATATATTTACAAGTACTTGTTATATGAGCATTTAAAGAGAGGGAAGGGAAAGTAAGGCTTACAATAAAGTTAATTATTAAGCTTATAATGAACTTAAGAAGTCCGGCTGCCATGAGGGGTACTTAACAAGTTTGTTGTAAGCTTAAGACTACCGATTTTACAGGTTGGGAACTTTATTGCTGCACCTGATAACAATCTATGAAGTGAGAGGGGGAAAGGTGCTACTTTGGAAGAAAGATTTTATAAAATTGGTGAAGTGGCAGAAATTTTAGAAATAGAACAGCATACTCTGCGCTACCTGGAGAATTCGCTCAAGTTAAAAATAAAACGTAACGAACGGGGTGACCGTCTCTATACCGATTCCGATCTTGACACCTTAAGATTGGTTCTGCAGTTAAAAAGCAAGGGTCTTAACACTACGGCCATCAAACTGGCGCTGGAAAATACTGAGGAGACTGAAGAAACCGGCATCGCCCCCAGCAGTGCCGGTACTGCTCTGGATTTCGTCGAGATGGTGTCCCTGGCCCGGCAGATCAGGGAACAGAATACGGAATTGCTGCAGCAGAATCGCCGTTTAGAACAAAGGATGGAAAAATTGGAGCAAAAAGTGGAACAGCGCAATCTGGAAAGGGAAAAGAAGATAGATGAGTTCTTGAATCTTTGGAAAGCTGAGCAACAAGAAGGCCGGAAATCCTGGCTATCCCGCCTGCGGGGAAAATGAGACGAAAGGGGGGAGGAACTCGTCCTCTATCCTGACACTTCCCAATACATTAAAAGAGAGAAAGTTTCATACCGTCACTCCACTAGAAAAGAGCCCTTAACCGGCTTTTGAGTTGCCTCTCTGAATCCCTTGAAGGATAGTGGTTTTCAACGTACCAGGGACCGTTGTGTCTATACCAGTAGGTCCACCCTCCTGGATTTTGGAGTCATAAGCTGGGCGGAGTAACAATAGCCAGCAGTTCGGCTTTCCCCTGGCCCACATTGACGAACTTATGGGGTATCCTGCTGTCGTAGGACATAGTGTCGCCCTTTTCCAGGATATAGCTTTTTTGGCCCAGCTGGGCCTCCACCTTTCCCTCCAAAATTGTTACCACTTCTTCCCCCTCGTGCCCTTGAGGGCGCGGAACCGATGATTCCATTTCCTCCAGGGAAACCGAGACCACCTCAATTTTGTGGCTTAGATTAGGGGTAAGCAATTCATAAGTTACCGAGCTGTCGGGATATTGAATCCTCTTGCGCTCATCTTTTCTGACAATAAGTGCTTCAGAATCATCTTCCATAAAAAGATGGAAAATGGGTATCTCCAGCACCAGGCTGATCTCACGCAGAGAGGAAATTGAAGGGTTGTTGAGCCCTCTCTCAATCTGGCTGATAAAGCCCGGGGACAACCCCGATCTTTTGGCCAGCTCCTCTATACTCAAACCTCTGCTTTGTCTTATTTCTCTAAGTTTCTCACCGTACACTTTTATACCACCTAAATGAAAAAATGTTTTGGTTTACCACTCCTGCAAATATTATAACACCGTGCCCTAAATAGCAAAATTATCTCTAACGGAAATACCTAACTATTGTAGCAGGTCAGTCCGCGCTTCACCACATCGGGGTTTTCATAATAAATTTTAATATCGCTTTACAAATTTCGGCAAAACATACACCGGCGAAGAAATGGTTTCCTTATGAAAATAATAAAATCTCAAGTTTTTAAAATATGGCTAATAGGGGAATAGACATCAGATGATGCTTTGTTTCCAGGTGGGGGGAAGATTATTTAACTCATTCATTATATTTTTACATACAGTAAAAATATTTTCGAATATTTTTACTAATAATAAAGGAAATCCGTCCATGCTGGTAGAAGTATATCAAACAAGAATCTCAACAAATTTATTCACCAGGAGGGGAGAGAATTGCCAGACTTATCTGTAACAATCGGCGGCATCAAATTCAAAAATCCTGTCATGGCCTCTGCCGGAGAGCCTACTACCGACTATGCACACATGAAGGCAGCGATTGAGGCCGGGGCTGGCGGGGTGGTAGCAAAATCAGTGGCTTTTTCACCTGAATTGGCAAAATCTTTTGACCACGCCCGCTGGGCAGTGGTTGACGAAAACCGGAAAATCTGCAGCCGGGGCGAGTACCCCAAAATGTTCACCTTTTACGGCCGGGGCGGCATTCCCCTGGAGCCGCCCGACTGGATTGAAACCCTGCGAAGGGTGCAGGAGGTGGCGGATAAACATGGCTCTGTACTGGTGGGCAGCATTGGCACCGGCCCCCTGGATAAAATGGTGGAAACTGCGGTACGCATGGAAAGGGCCGGCCTTCGCATTATTGAGCTGGACGCCGGCTGCCCCCAGGTCTCTCAGCTTGGACTCAGCCAATCCGAAATGGAGCTGGTCAAGTCCCATGAAATTGCAGGCCTCATTGCCAAGTCCGTAATCGGCGCGGTATCGGTTCCGGTGATTTACAAGGTAGCCGCCGAAGGCCATGATATCATTGAGACCTGCCGGGCGGTAAAAGAGGCCGGAGCTGCCGGAGCGACCCTGATTAACCGCTACGTCGGCTTTTTGGTTGACATTGAGAGCGGCAAGCCTCATCTCAACAGCATGGCTGGAGTAGGGGGGCCATGGGTGCTGCCGCTAACCTTGCGCTGGGTGTCCCAGGTGTACAGAACCTATCCCGACTTGCCCATATTTGGCTCCAACGGCGCCTACGACTGGCAGGACGTGGTTCAATTTCTCATGTCCGGAGCCTCCATGGCGCAATTCTGCTCGACGCTAATGCTTAAAGGATACCGGGTTATAACCGAAGCGGTGCAAGGCCTGGAGGAATTCATGGACCGGTGCGGCTACTCCTCAATTGATGAGATGGTGGGACTGGCGGTAAAAAATAGCAAAACCTACGAAGAGCTTTACGCCTTCCGGGAAAAGGCCAGGGTGGACCAGGAGCTTTGCTCAGGCTGCCGGCGGTGCCTTAATGCCTGCTTCTATCAGGGACTTGAAATGGTTGCCGATGATAAAGTAGTAATAACGGAAAATTGCAAGGGCTGCGGCATGTGCGTTATGGTCTGCCCGGACGATGCCATCCGCCTGTCGCTTTAGATTAAGTGTAGAACCCTTTTGCTAAAATCAAGTTTTAAAACACCGTTGGCCGTTCGAAAGCTCTGATTAAGGCTTAAGCAAAACCTTGAGCCGAGATGTACTGATTGATTATACGTTAAAGCAAAAAAGGCAAGTAGTTAACCTATTATGACTTTTTTAAAACGGCCTCCGAGAAAAAATAGAGAGGTGATCATTTTGAGACGCTTTTCTTACCTACGGCCGGAAAACCTTGCCGAAGCAGCAGCAGCAAGATTTGACAACGGTCCTGGCGCTTATTTTCTGGCAGGGGGAACTGACTTACTGGTCAGAAACAGGCATAAAACCACAGATCTGGGCTGCGCCGTAGACTTAGGCGGCATCCCCGGCCTGGACGGCATATATCTCAAAGACGGACAGATCTTTATAGGAGCAATGACCAGGGTTGCAAAGATAGAAAAATCCGATCTGGTCAGGAGCCACATCCCGATGCTGGCTGATGCCGCCGGATTGCTGGGGTCACCCCAGGTACGCAACCTGGCTACCATCGGCGGCAACCTCTGCAACGGGTCGCCTTCGGCTGATTTGACGCCGCCACTGATAGCACTGGGCGCCACTCTTTCGGTCTACAGTCCTCGGGGGGGGAAAACGATCGGACTGGAGGAGTTTTTCCTGGGCCCTGCTCAGACCATCCTGCTGCCGGATGAGATTCTAACCGGCATAATCATCCCCCTGCCCCCGGAAGGGGCCAGGTTTGCTTTCCTTAAACACAGCCTGAAAAAGTCCATGGACATAGCCCTGGTAAATGTAGCTGCTATGGTTTCCCTGTCCAAGAGCACCTGCACCGGCGGCAAAATCGTATTAGGGGCGGCGGCCCCCACACCGTTGCGGGCCAAGGGGGCTGAAGCGGCCATTAGCGGAACGGCCCTGGACGAAGAGAACATAATAAAAGCGGCCGAAGCCGCCGCCGGAGAGTGCAGCCCTATTTCAGACCTGCGCTGCAGCGCGGAATACCGCCGGGAACTGGTTCGTGTCCTGGTCGGCCGGACGCTGCGGTCGCTGCGGGCTTAGGAGGTGCCAAAGATGAAGAAGCAATTGGATCTTTTAGTCAACGGGGACCATTACCACCTGCTGGTGGACCCCCATGTGACACTGCTGCACGTACTGAGAAACAACATCGGGCTAACCGGAACCAAGGAAGGCTGCGGAGCCGGCGAGTGCGGCGCCTGCACCGTTCTGGCGGACGGGGACCCGGTCAACTCCTGCCTGATGCTGGCTGTCCAGGCCGAGGGAAAAGAAATTATCACCATTGAAGGACTGGCCGCCAATGGTCAGCTCAATCCGGTCCAGGAAGCCTTTGTCAGCCACGGCGCCATCCAGTGCGGCTATTGCACGCCGGGCATGATCATGATGGCCAAATCAATACTGGATCAAAACCCGGATCCCAGTGAAGATGAAATTCGCAGCCGGTTGATCGGTAATCTTTGCCGCTGCACCGGATATGAGAAGATCGTCCAAGCTGTCAGATCGCTGGCCCGGCCGGCCGAAGGGAGGTACCAGCATGAGTGATTTTAAAGTGGTGGGCAAGCCCCAGCCTTTCGTTGATGCCCGGCAAAAAGCTACTGGGGATGCCGTCTATACCACGGACATTCACCTGCCCGGCATGCTATACGGAAAAATTCTGCGCAGCCCCATTCCCCACGGGCGTATTTTGAATATCGACACCTCCCGTGCCCTGCGTCTGCCCGGAGTAAAGAAAGTGATCACTGCCCGGGATACACCGATGCTTTGCTACGGTATCACCCATGAAGACTGGCACCTCCTGGCTCCGGACAAGGTACGCTTCGTCGGGGAGGAAATCGCTGCCGTGGCAGCGGTGGACTTGGATACCGCGGAGGAAGCCCTGGACTTGATCAAGATGGAATTTGAAGAACTGCCCGCGGTTTACGACCCGGAGGAAGCCATGCAGCCTGGGGCCCCTCTGATTAACGACGCCCCCGGCAACATTGCCCATGTCTTCGAAGTGGAACGGGGAAACGTAGAAGAAGCGTTCGGGGATTCCTACCTGGTGCTGGAGGAGAAATACTATACCTCCCAGGTCTACCAGTCTTACCTGGAGCCCATGGCCGCTGTAGCCAAGCCTGAATCTGACGGAAGAATCAGCTTTTACCTGCCCATTCAGATTCCCAGCAAGTGCCGGGTGACATACGCCAAGGCTTTGGACATGCCCATAGACAGTTTGAGAATAATCCAGCCCCACATCGGCGGAGGCTTCGGAGCAAAAATGGAAACACCGCTGCACCCCATCGCAGCCCTTCTGGCCAAACTCACCGGAAAGCCGGTGAGCCTGGCCAATACCCGGGAAGAGGACTTTATGGGAGGCAATCCCCGGTTGCCCATGAACATTCAGCTTAAAATGGGCTTCACCCGAGAGGGGCTCATCACCGCCAAAAAGGTCAGAATTGTGGCAGCCAATGGAGGCCGGGTCTGCTATGGCGTACCCATACTGGGCACCGCCTGTTTCCGAGTGGATTCAATGTACAGATTTCAGAATATCAAGGCTGAAGGTTACCTGGTTTATACCAACACTCTACCCACCGGGTGCTTCAGGGGTTTCGGCAACTCCCAGATGGTTTTCGCCCTGGAGTCTATGATGGACCAGGCAGCACACCAACTGGGTATTGATCCTGCCGAAATGAGGCATGCCAATGCCGTCCATTCCGGATACGTTTCAGTTCATGGCTGGCAGGTAAAAAGCGCTGCTTTGGATGAGTGTGTGGGGAAAGCCACCGATGCCGCGGGTTGGAAGAAAAAAAGAGCGGAAAAGATCTTCGGCAAAGGTATAGGCCTGGCCTGCACCAACCACGTCTCGGGCTATAGCGCCTTCTTCCCTCCCTTTCACGGATCGTCGGCTATGCTCCGGCTCGAGCTTAACGGAAAGGTTTCAGTGACTTCGGGTGAGGTTGAACTGGGGCAGGGCCAAAAAACCGCATTTTCCCAGATCGCGGCCGAAGTTCTGGGCCTGACCGTGGAAGATGTAAGGATGACTCCGGTCGATTCCGACCTATCCACTTTTTCGCTTGGAGCCTGGGCCAGCAGGACCACTACCGTAGGCGGCAAGGCCGTTTACCTGGCGGCCGCTGACCTGCGGTCCAAAATAATGGCTTACGCGTCTATGCTGCTGGAGGTTGAAGAAGATCAGCTGTTCATGGCCGGCGGAAAAGTAATTCAGGACGGATGCCCGGACAAGGGAATCGCATTGGCCGACCTGGCCAGCCGCTACCTTTATCAGCACAACGGGTCCTTTATTTATGGCTTCGGGGAATTCAATCCCGGAACCCAGGTGCCCGATGCCGAGAAATATGGCAACCCTTCCTGCGCCTATCCCTTTGCCGCCCACATTGCCGAGGTGGAAGTGGATACCGAAACCGGTCAGGTACAAGTGGTATCATATCACGCCGCCCATGACCTGGGCCGCACCATAAACCCCCTGGGCGCCTCAGGGCAGATTGAGGGCGGGGTGGCTATGGGTGTCGGCTGGGCCTTAATGGAAGATTTGTTTTATGATCACGGCAGAGTCGCCAATGCCGGCTTTTTAGATTATCGGGTGCCGGGCCCTAAGGATCTGCCGGAAATAAAGTCTATTTTCGTGGAGTCCAACGATCCCTACGGTCCCTTTGGGGCCAAGGGACTGGGCGAGCCCGCCCTGAACCCGGTGGCCGCAGCTATCTCCAACGCTATTTACGATGCGGTGGGAATAAGGCTCAGAGAACTACCCTTTACTCCGGAAAAAGTGCTGACTGAATTAAAAAAATCAAAGAAATAAAATTGCATGACCAGGGTATCTACCGGTTTATATCCAGATTAAACTATAATGCGAAAGGTGGCGCCATAAAATGATGTTGGAAGGAAAGGTGGCCATTGTCACCGGGTCCAGCCAGGGGATCGGGCTGGGTATTGCCAAGGTGCTGGTAAGGGAGGGAGCCAGGGTGGTAATCAACACCATCAGCCTGGAACCTGCCGTGGCGGCGGCCCGAGAGATTGATCCGGGGCTTGAAAGGACTATGCCCTTTGTCGCCGACGTCACCTCGTTAGCTGATGTCAAAGCTATGGTTCGGGAAACCGTTAAAAAGTTCGGTCAACTTGACATACTGGTGAACAATGCGGTAGCTCCCAGCAAAAACTCCCCCTTTTGGCAGACCGACCCGGCTGACTGGGACACCGAGCTGGGGGCTGGCTTGAAAGGCTACCTGAATTGTACCAGGGCGGTCCTTGAGCCCATGCTGGAGAAAAATAGCGGCAGGATTATCCATATCGCGTCTTCGGCCGGCAAGGTGGGCAGCCCTAATCTGGCAGTCTATTCAGCGGCCAAGGGAGCGATTATCTCCTTCACCAAAGCTCTGGCCCGGGAGTTGGCCCAAACCGGTATTACCGTAAACAGTGTGGCCCCCGGGGCTGTCCATTCACCCATGCAGGACAGGCTGAGCGATGAATTCAGGAAATACATGCTGACCACCATCCCCATGAACCGGCTGGGCTATGCCGAGGAAGTGGGAGAAATGGTAGCCTTCCTGGCCTCGGACCGGTCATCCTATATTACGGGCCAGGTATACAGCGTGGATGGCGGCCGGACCATGCAATAATTATGGCTTATAGCTGAAAGAGGGTCATTAGATTGGTAAACAAGGGTGACAGCAATACCCCGGATTATTCAGCGGGATTCCGCCGGGCTCTTTATGCCGGGGCGGGGTTTAGCCCGGAAAAACTTAAAAAGCCCCTGGTGGGGGTTTTGAATACCTGGGGGGAAATCAGCCCGGCCACCCGCAGGATAAAGGAGATTTGCCGGGAGGTCAGGGAAGGTGTACTGGAAGCCGGAGGGACCCCGGTGGAATTCTGCCTGAGCGGGCTTTGCGACGGCACCTGCGCCGGGACCCCCGGGGCATCCAACTACAACATGGTCTGGCGGGAGGTGGCTTCGGCTTACATAGAGTGTGTGGCCACGGCCAACCAGTTTGACGCCCTGGTTATGGTGGCGGTGTGCGACGAGTCGGTGCCGGCCTGTCTGATAGCCGCCGCCCGGCTTGATATTCCGGCCGTGATCGTCAGCGGTGGCTCCATGCGGCCAGGCAAATACCGTGCCCAGGATCTCTGCCTCAGCGACCCCACCGCTGCCTTTCTCCGGCTTAAGCGGGGTGAAATAAACCTGGAGGATTATCAGGCCATTGAAAGCAGGTGTCTTCCCGGGGCCGGGGCCTGCGGGGTGATGGGCACCGGAATTACCATGCAGGTATTTTCCGAGGTCGTGGGAATCATTCTTTCCGGCACCTCGGTAATGCCCGGCGACGGTCCGGAAATTTTGGCCGCCGCTCGCAGCGCGGGGAGGCAAATAATGAAGTTGCAGGCCTCGGGTCTGACTGCCGGGAAAATTATTACTAAATCTTCCATCGAAAACGGCATCCGGGCAGTAATGGCTTGCGGCGGGTCCACCTGCGCCATTTTTCATATTATGGCATTAGCGGCTGAGATAGGGGAGGAACTCTCCCTTGAAGACTTCCAGCGGCTGGGAGAGTCAACCCCGCTGCTTGGTGACATTCTCCCCGGGGGGCGCCACCCAGTGGAGCGCTTCAACCTTTCCGGGGGCGCACCGGGGCTGTTAAAGGAGCTGGCCCCCATGCTGCACCAGGGCTGTCCCACTGTTTCCGGCCTTACCATTGGTGAAATCTGCGCCGCCTTCCCAGGCTTCAGCGACCCGGTTATCCGAAAACTGGACAGTCCCCTGGCCCCCACCGGCGGCATTGGAATACTGTATGGTTCTCTGGCCCCTGAAGGAGCGGTATCCAAACCTCATTCGGTGGCCCCACAACTTAAACACCACCGGGGGCCGGCCAAGCCCTACGACTCCGAAAAGGACCTATGTGAGGCCATCATGGCCGGTGAACTGGAACCCGGGGATGTGGCCATAGTGAGATACGCCGGACCCCGGGGTGGTCCCGGAATGCCCTGCCTTTACAGCAGTATGTGGCTTTTGCGGGGGTTCGGACTGGATGAATCAGTGGCCCTGGTCAGTGACGGCCGGGTATCCGGAACCATCAAAGGGGCGGTGGTGGCCCACGTGGCGCCCGAGGCCGCGGATGGCGGACCCATAGCCCTGGTGGAAAAGGGTGACCTGGTGGAAATTGACCTGGATGAGGGCAGAATTGACCTGCTGGTGCCGGAGGAGCTACTGGCGGCCCGGGCGGCCGACTGGGCCCCTTACCGCCCGGAAACAAAGGGTTTTCTGGAGTTCTACCGCCAACATGTACAATCAACCCAAAAAGGCGCTTATCTGGGAGGCCGTTAAAAATGGCTCATGAATTATAATTTAAGGGGGCGGGTCAAAGTGACACCGATAACAGCTGAAGCTATTGATTCCCATGTACACTTTCTGCCTGCGAGCTTCTTTGAACTGGTCCGGGAAGAGGGAGCCGGGTTGGGGATAATTAACCGGGCCGAAAACGGCAAAAACCTGTTGGCATGCGGGCCGGGGAACAATTTTGCCATCCCTCCGGTCCTGACCGGCCCGGAACAGCTAATAGCAGAGTTAAAAAAACTGGGAGTATATGCGGCAGTGTTATCCCCTCCCCCCTTTATATTCAATTATCATCTACCGGGCGACGCCTCTGCACTGCTGGCTGAATCCGTCAACAGGGGGCTGGCCGGGGTGGTTGAGAGCTTTCCCCTGAACTTTCGGGCCATAGGCCTTCTGCCGATGCAGGAGCCGGATCTGGCCCTGGAGGTCCTGGATAGGGGTGTGGACCAGTACGGGCTGCGCGGATTCGCTATCGGTTCCAACATCGCCGGGCGGGATCTTGATAACCCGGATTTTTACCCGGTCTTTGCCCGGGCCGAAGAAAAAAAAGCGGTTATTTTTATCCATCCCTGGGATCCCATGGGCGGGGACCGCCTTTCCCGGCCCGGACTGAAATCGGTGCTGGGAATTCCCATGGAGGCGGCGGCAGCCGGGTTATGCCTCATTCTCGGTGGCGTAATAGACCGTTATCCCGGCCTTAGCTTCTTCCTGGCCCACGGCGGTGGTGCGCTATCCTTCCTGGCAGGCCGCCTGAAAAGGTTTGCCGAAGTCCGGGGGGAAACAGCCCTTAACCGCAAGCCCGAGGAATACCTTAGGTCTATGTACTACGACAGCATCGTACTGTCCGATCCGGCCCTGCAATGCCTGCTATCGGCGGCCGGGTCCGAACAGGTACTGCTGGGCAGCGATTTTCCCTATCATCTTGGAGATACCGGAGACCCTCATGCGCTGCAATCAATAAAAAATATCCGGTCACTGCCGGCTGGTGATGCCGATCATGTTACCAGCCTAAACGCCCGGAAGCTCTTTTTCGGATAATACCTAAAATACGCCTTGATAAACGTCTCACTGCCCAGGAAAAGGAGCTGGATTCTCTGCGAAGAAAAAAGTCCTGATGAGGACCTGCCTGAAGATTTTTCACATCAAACAGCAGCAGACGAAGAGGATGAAACAGGCTGCTTTGTCTGCTGCTGTTATTTGCCGCTGTTGCATTTATAGCTGGGTATTCAAAAGAATAACAGATCAAAGACCGGAGGGGATGACTTCTCCCCCTTCCCAAACACCTTTACTCCTCGCCTCTCACTCCTGCCATGAAATCGCAGGGGTCGGTGCATTCGGAGCATTTTTTATGTTTTATTTTCAAGGACGGCTGGTGCAGGGCTTCTTTGACCAGGCCCAGCAGGTATAACGCCTGCTCCTCGTTTTCATATTCTGCGGCCAGCATCACCGCTCCTTCCATTCCCCCTACGCCGCCGCCGGCTACCTGAACGGCGTCCAGACCGGTTAAAATCTTTATGCTTTCAATTTCAGTAATAACCGTACTATTGGATACTACCATGTACCCGGCTTTTAAGCCGAAGCGATGGCCGATACGGCAGCGGCCCATTAATTTTTCGGCTTCCCGGCAGGAAGGGATCAATTTTTCCCGGCCTACCGGAGTTATCATCGGTATGCCCTGAGCTTTCAGTATACCCAGGGCATTGCCGATGGTTCCACCGGTGGGGTCGGCCATTAATATGCCTACGTTACCTTCCGGATCCAGGGCGTTGGCTCCCTTGATAAATATATCACCAGCTTCCATGGAACGGATAAAGTCCAGCCAGTTATCGACTTGTACCAGTTTCCCCTTTTCGATGCAAAAAGGCCCGCGGCGTTCGCCGGCCGCCGTGGAGCAGACGCATTGCTGAGTGATGACGCCGGCGACATAGGCTTCCGGTTTATCAACCTCTATATGGAGCAACTCCTGGGCAACAGCCAGGTTGCCGGTACCGGCGCCGATAAAAATTTTTCCCTGCCGGAAAGCATTTTCCACCTCGGGAAGCAGGGCCACCGCCTGGGCGATGAGATGTTTGGATGCCGCCGGATGAAGCGCAAAAGTAGTAATCACTGCCTATCATTCCTTTCCAGATCGTTATAACAGCTGTAAAAAAGCCAGCAGTTTAAACATCAAAAGCATAGAATAATCCTGGCCGGAGCTTTGCTGCAGATATTCGGCATAATCGCGCCGCAGCTCGGGGTTAGTGCCGGGATATAGACTCAGATATTCCAGCATGGTTTCCTGGCGGGCGAAAAAATCAGCCCCAGGATTTACCCCGGGAATCGGACTGACCTTATGCCCTTCTCCCAGTTCAATGCTGGAATTACCCAAGTTCAGATACAAGTCTACCATATCTGAATTTATTGCGGGGCAGTCAAGCTGTAAAACCAGATCCTGTCCCATAAAATGCTGCAGGCTGGCCCCGGGATCGCCCTGAGCCAGCTCATAGACCCTCAGCTTCAGACGGCCGGGCTGGTGGGCCAGGTTATAAGGCGAGTCCAGCGGAACCGTGAAAATTTTGTACCTGCTGCCGATATCAAGTTCCAGGTTATCGGTGTCAAAAGGTATCTTTTGCAGAACAGTGCCGGTCTTAGTCTCGTCCCATTTTTCAATATAGAAATTAAAAGGGTAAATGCTCTTTACATTAATAATTGCAGGGGCCTCTTCCTGTTTCCAGAGGCATAGTCCCCGGACCACATTGAAGCTGAGATCCGGGGGAGAGATTATTTCCGGGCCGGGACATAAATCGGCTATAAGCTGCTCTATTCCCCGAGTTTGGGATGCTCCTCCCAACAGCAGCAGGTAGTCCAGGGAAAAGCGTCCTTCCCGGAATAGTCCCAGATATTCCGCCCGTTCCCGCACTTGGTGGATAATATAATGCTGCAGACGGGAAAAAATTGAATCAAGCTGGGCCATAAATATTTCGGCGGAAAGGGAAAAAACCAGTGAATCCTCGCGGTAGAAGCCGGGGATATTAAAATAAGCGGTATCTTGGCGGCTCATCCTTATTTTGACCTCTTCGGCGATTGCCATAAGGCGGTTATACCAGTATCTTTCTCCTCCCGGCAGGTTTTTTTCACTTATAATGGGGGCAGGTATTTCACGGCTATGCTGCATTTTAAAGAGAGGGTTGAGGATAAGGCGCAAGACCCCCCGATCCAGCTCACTGCCGGAAAAGGCGTCATGCCCGATCTGGAATTGACTCTCCATGACAATTTCGTTACGGCGGCGGGATAAACTTACAAAACTGAAATCAGTAGTACCGCCGCCAATATCAATACAGAGTATTTCGCCATCCAGATAACGGACCGGCTGCTCATAGTTATACCCCAGCAGAGCTGCCACCGGCTCGGGCAGAAGGTAAACTTCCGGCACGGCAAAAGCTGTGCTGACGGCCTGCAGCAATATGCTTCGGGCCCGGAGTCCAAAGTAATTGGGTACCGAAACCGTAACCGAGTCGATTTTCTCCCCTCCAGGCTCTATATACTCATCCCGCAGAAACATAAAATACTCTTTTATGATATCCGTCAGAGTAAACTCTCCCAGTCTAAAATCTGGATTGCGCTTCAATTCCAGCTTAAAAAAACGGGCCGGGGCTGCTCCGGGCTCATTCAGCCGCCGGGCGATTTTGCCGAAATACAATTTCCCCTGGTTGGGCAGATACACTGCCAGACTCGGGATCTGGGCATCGGGTCCGGCCAGGTTAATAAACCTGCCCTTATTGATATAACCCAGTTTGGTATATGAAGTTCCGAAGTCTATTCCCAGGTGCATAGTTCAACCCTTCTGGGCGATGAGCAGGTAAGGTATCTCTTCCTCTACCAGTTCATCCACCCGGATAATAAAGATATCTCCTTCTTCATGCAGGATCAGATCAGCTTTCTCCCCGGCTTTGGCGATACGGGTCTCAACCAGGTGGCGGTCCAGGAGATAAAGGTAATCAGAGGGGAATACTTGCCCTTTGGCCAAAGGAACCCGTTCCACCTTGACGCTTATTTCTTTCCAGGTGCGGGATATATTGCGGGGGGCCAATATTCTCTCCAGGTCGGCCCGGATATCGGCCAGCAGATTAAGATAGTTGTCCAGCAGGTTAACAATGTTTAAGAACTGTTTGAGAACTTCATTGTGATGTTCCTGCTTCTGGTTGAGCAGATCTATGCGGGCCCTCCATAAAGATAGTTCCGCTTCCAACCGGTTGATAAGAGCGGCAAGCTCAGGGAAGAAGGCCAGTTCCGGGCTGTGCCGGGTTTCCTGAAGCAGGAGCAGCAACGGCGACAAAGTTTCCAGGGTCCGGCTGCTGAAATAAGTAAAATCAGGCTCGCGGGAATCGGACAAATCTTGCTTGAAGCCGGCTATTGCCTCTACTCCGCCGCCGATATCCCGGTTAAATTTTTTCATAAATTCCTCATAAAGATTATAATCCAGGCCGAAATTGCCGCCAATGACCGGGCTATAACCGGACGCGGCCTTTTCTATTAAATGGATCAAACCGGTTACCCAGTTGGCAAAATCAAGTAAACTGCGGCTGAAGAGCTCGGATTCTTCGCCGGCTGAACTAAGGCGTAAAACATTGAGAAAAAGGTCTGCTTCAGGTTTGATCTGGACTTTGTAGAAATCAGCTAGGGCTCCAACTTCGTCAATGGGTAAAAAATCCGGGCGCCGGTCCCTCATTTCTCCGATGACGGAGCGGATTAGTTCCTGATTGTCTTGCCGCTGCCGAAGTCGTACCAGGCTTTTAGCCAGATAGTTAAGATAAACCAGCAGACGATTTATGGCGTCGTCTACCGCGGGGCTATCCTGTTCCAGGGAAGACACCAGCTGCAGGGTGGGGAGGGCGGCCGCATGGTTTTGCATTAACGACGGCAATTCCTGATCCTGCATCCAGTTCAGAGTCTTGGCGGTTAATTCCTGCATACGGGCAAATCCGCGGTGCAGCTGCTGCAGGGTGGATAATAACTCGGCTGACCGGTAATCCTGCTGCCGGCTTAGGGTCAGCAGAGCCTCACCAGCGTTTTCCCGGGCTGTTTTAAACCGGGATGACAGGTTTTTAACCTGGTTATATAATTGGGCATAGCGCTTTATATTGGCCATGATATCTCGCTTTATCATGTCTTCCTGGGAGCTTATTTTTAAAAGCCGGGTTATTTCATCCTGAACGGAATTTTTGTAAAGTGGGAATAGCCGTTCGCTGAAGCTGTGATAATAGAAAGAATTAAGCTCATAGAGGTATTTATCCCATTCCTCCTGGTCTTCTCCGCTAAAGGCAGGTAAGGATGATATCTCCTGTCTTAATCGGGAAAGCATCTGCTCCAATGTTTGGATAAAAAAATCCGGGTTAAAATCTCTGCTGTCCATTACAATGCCCCCATTAATCTGCCGGCCAAAATGGCGCGGCGGATCGACTCGTCTTTGGAGCGAAACAGTTGGGGACGGGCAGCCAGTTCGCTCTTTAATCCATTGGCGGTCATAGTATGCAGGCTATTTACTATACGCTGAGCCTGATAACGAATGCTGCCGTCAACCAGGGGCCCTATCTGGTCGAGTAAATCGCTGTGCATAAAGAGTCGGCAGGGCAGCCATTGCCACAGCAATAAATAAGCGCTGAGCAAGCGGGAAGCCGTTTCCCCGTCCAGGGTTGCCCGCTTTTTGTACTGCAGCAGCCGGATAAGTTCCAAAACTACAAATGCTTCATGGGGAAGGGCGTGGAATTTGGCTTCACTATTTTCCAGCAGTTCTTTCAGACGCTGCGGATTTAACCAATTTTCGGTTTCTTCCGCCATCAGCAGCGGCAGTTCGGCGGGCCGGAGCTGTTCCGCTTTTTTTGCGGTATAGAGCAGTTCCCGGAGGTTATCGGGACTGTCATTGCTGAACCCGGCGGTAATAACTTCCCATAGTTGGAGATACTGCAGAGGTGCGGCTTCCGGGCTTATAAGCGGGAAATAGCGTTCATATAACCGGCAAGCACAGTTATAGGCCTGCAACGGTTCATAAACCAGACTGTAAACCGGTATGACGGCACGAAGTAATTGCTGCAGGCCCTTATAAATCTTTTGATCGTTTATAATTTCCACCAGGCGGTTTTTTTGCTGGTAATCCCGGTAGATGTCCAGCAGAAATGCCAGGCTGTCTTCTGCCAGGCCGCATTTGAAGACCATTCCGGCTGCCTCCAGCTGCAATAAAAAGCGGTCGGCCTGGTAAGGGTCGGGGAAATTATGGGCTTGACTGTTTTGCAGCTTTTCCAGGGCGTCTCTGATCAGTTGCACCTTGTCCCCATAAAAGGTCGGAAAACTGTTATGGCGGGATAATTCCTCCAGCCCGTAACAGGATTCCATCCGCATCTGTTGCAGAGTTACCTGCCGGTCCCTTAATAACCGGCGCAAATCGGCGTTGGCCGTACGGGAGGAGAGATAAATACAGCTATCCTGGTCCAGGGTATTGATAATTGCTGCAAAAGCCGGTCGATACTCTTCCCGATAGATACGGACCATAAACTCCAATTCCGCTGGCTTCATCCGGGAATTGAGGATATACCAGGGGAGAAAACGCAAAAAGTCATTCATCACCTGTACGGGAGCATTGACCAGCCATTGCAATACCGGCATAAAATGTAAACTGGAGAAAATAATCTTAAAAAAGTCATACCTGCGTCCGGCCCAATAAAGAGAGCGGTAAAGAAAATCCACCTGGATACTGCTGTTTACTGTAACCCCGGCAGTCAAAGCCCGTTGGCGCAGGGCGGTGCGCAGGCTTAATTCCTGTTCCCAGAAGGTGAAAATATCATCATTCTCCGTTATATGTTGATATTGCTCCAAGATATCCTGCATAATGCCTGCTCCTTATTTTATATCTTTACGAATAAAAGGCTATATTCAAAACCCGGCAAGCATTTTCGGCCTTACGGGTATCTTTTTCGCTTAGAAATACTAAATAATAAATGGATTTCTCCTTATTGGTAAAAATACCTCCCAGCCGGTCGGCATCTATATATTCGAATTTATCCGCTGAGGCCTTGTTGCGGGTAAGGTAGCGATAAGTTTGCATCCGGGTCACAAAAGAATAGCGGCCCAACCGGGCAAAATGACTGCGCAGGCCGATTTCCTTGCCGTCGTTATTATCCTCATATTTTATGACCGGCGGGTTTACCCGGGGATGAGGCAGAAGATGCAGGTCCGGAACTTCCTGCCGCAAGGTTTTTAATACCGTCTGCAGGGCCTGGCTGTGGTCCGGCCGGCTGAAAGTACAATGGAGGTAGGGATGCAGGCCCAGGGGAAATTCCTTCAGGGGCAGGGGGTTAAAATCCAGCAGGTAAAGCGATTCCGGCTTTTCCAGCAGATAGTTCAGAAGATCGTCAAAACCCGACCGGAAACGGGGGATATAGGTGCAATAATCCCGATACAGCAGGGAAGCATATTGATCATAAAAGACGGTATAGGACTCTGGTGAAGCCATCATGAGGCGGTCTATGTAACTTAAAAGCTTATCGTACTCAATCGCATCCAGTTCCACGCCCTTATCTAATTTTCTGAAGATATTGCGCACCGTTTACACCGCCAAGCTTTTATATTATTTTAACGCAAAGCTGAATTTATTGCGAAAAGTTTTAACATAATACTGCGACAGTGCCAGTGCAAACCGGGAAACAGCGGGCCGGAAAAGCTGGCGAGGCTGCGGCCTCACCAGCTAAAACAGTTATAGGCGGCGGCGTTCAATGGACCGGTTCAAGTTCAAAACCCAATCCGGACCGATTCCCTTCCGGGCTATTGATCAAATAGAGCAAAAACGTATCCCTGGGCGGTTAGCTCCTTGATTATTTTATCCAGGGCTTCGGTGTTGCTTTGGGAAACAGCATGAAGAAGGATTACCGCACCGGGATGAATATTATTTATTACGTGCTGGTAGGAATAGTCGGCCCCGGGTTGATTATTTACGTCCCAATCTTTGAAAGCCATACTCCAGAAAACGGTCCGATATCCCATTTCTTTGGCATAACCAAGGCTGGCCGGAGAATAATTGCCCATGGGAGGACGCAGGTATTTGTCCATTTCCCGGCCGGTAAGATTCTGGAAGCTGCTGGCCAGGGAAGCAACCTCCTGCTCAAACTTCTCCTGGGAAACAGTGGATAAATCGGGATGATTTACGGTATGGTTACATACCAGGTGGCCTTCGTTTTTCATCCTCATCACCAGTTCGGGCTGGCTTTTAAGATAATGACCGGTGATAAAGAAGGCGGCCCGGACGTTATTGGCTTTAAGAATATCAAGTATCTGAGCGCTGTATCCGTTCTCGTAACCTTCATCAAAGGTAAGGTAAATTTTCTTTTCATTATTAGGCAAAACATAAAGAGCGTCGTTGTCCGCCAGCATTGCCTGGATATCTTCGTTTACAGCCGGGGTTTGGTGCTCGCTGTTGGGACGAAAATACCAGGAGTAAGATTTCTGCGCCGGTTGCTTGGCAGCGGCGGCAGGTGTTGCCGGGGCAGGATCTTTAGTTTGCTGCTGGGCAGGTTGCGCCGCTTCCACCGGCTCCGCAGGTTTGACCGCTTCGGCAGCATCGACAGATTCAGTCTGGGGCGGCGGGGTCTGATTAACTTCGGAAACAGAGTCGGGACTGGAACTTAAAGGAGGATTTTCCTTACAACCTGCCGGCAAGGCCAATAATAAAATGATTACTGCAAAAACAGACAATTTTTTCATGCTGTGTCCTTCTTTCCGAATTTGAAAGTCAATTTTATTATACGGCTGCAAGATTATCTTGTATAATTTTACGTCAATTATTGCTGGAACTTGCAGGTAAACGAATATCAAAAATTATTTCATCTTCCAGATTGGAAAAATCAATAATGATACCATCTTCCATGAGCATGGTGATATTGTTTTCCGTGCAGTTCAAAATCTTTTTAATCGCTTTACCTTCCATATATCGGCTGAGCATATTATAATCGTCGAGCAAAAGTTTTGAAATCTGATAACGAGCCATTATAATTCACCTCTATACTAAATATATAGAATCCGGCCCTGATGGTGACACTAGGCAATAATTTTTATGGAACGGAACTTGGCAATATTTCTGTTCCTCTTGAGGCTGCCTGCTATGATAAAGCATTATCCTCGCATTATGCGCGGAAAGGCCGGTTTCCCGACTTTTACTGCCCCGGTTACCACCATCTGCATAGACGCCATCCATCCATTATTTAAACTTAAAATCCGTTTTAAATTGAGATGGATTAAATTAAAGTATGATATGCTAAAAATACCGGCTGAACTGGTTTATAAGGGTAAGCTGAGCCAGTTTGGAAAAGATAAAAAGTAAAAAAACAATCAAAATAAAATCTGGATCTGTGGTGATGCTATGAAAAGATTTTTAGGGAACGGAAAGAATTTTAACCTGCTAATATTCCCTTTTCTGGCCTTAGCCTTCTTTATCCTGATAGCCTTGAGCAACCAGCATGTATTTCGCAACGATAAGGCGGTAATGTATACCTATATAAAAAGTGCTCGTCAGGGACGGATCGGTTATGGCTTTAATAGTTATTACGGCAATGATATCTCCTTCGCGGGGCTGGAACCGGGGGACTTGATCCTGGGAGCTTATCCCGGCTGCGCCTATGGACGCTTTTCCCACGCCGGCATTTATTTAGGCAAAGGGAAGATTATGGAGAGTTATGGTGACCTGGGAGTAAATGTGCAATCTATCAGCCACTACCGGGAATACAGCGAAGTATGTCTTTTACGGGTTAAGGCTGATCCTGCTGTAAAAAAGAGGGCTGTCGATTATGTCAGTAAGCGACAGGGAGCCATGTTTTATCCCCTGGCATTTAAAAATGGCGAAAGGTATTGGAACTGCACTAAAATCATGTGGAAAGCCTATTTTGAACAGGGACTTGATTTTGATCCGGAAAACGATTTCTGGGTGGCTCCCGATCTTTTTTATAAGAGCCATCTGGTTGAGGTAATACGGGAAAAGAGGGTTTGATGCATATTTTGACCGCTATTCTACGGTTGTATCTTATCCATATTGGCGCTTTTCTGGCGGTAGGCTTGAGTACTTATTACCCGCCCTGGGATATTTTACTCGTCTTTATCTATTTGCTGATTATAGGACTTGAGGCCCGTACATTAAAAATGTGGTCTCCCGGCAGCAGGTGGAAGATTATATTGGCCTGGCAGGGACCGGGTATTTTATTGTTGGGGCTGATCGTAAGCAACATCACCGTCTGGGATCTAAGCAACTATGCCTTCTTTATTATGCTGTTCTGGTATACCCCTTTAATGCCCCTGCTTTCACTCTTACCGGGTATCATCTGGCGGGGATGGCCCCTCTACTACTACTTGCTTCTTGCTTTGCCTTTCATCATGGCCGGATATCATTACTTCTTAAGTATTGCCCCACATGTCCCCGGAATCCGCAACCTAAAATGAAAAAAATTTTTTGACGCGGAATTCAGGGGAATTTAGAGGGAAGAACGCGGAAGAAAACTTTAATAAATTCTACGTATTTCCCTAAAAAATTCCGCATTTTTTTATTGCTCCTGAGTTAATCTGTGGTTATTTTCTAATTAATCCAGGTTGTAACACAAATTATCAGCCATAAAATAATCCGCTGGTTCTTTCTCAATCATTGAAAATCGGATCAACCGACAACTATGTGAGAAAAATTAACCAGCGGATTTTTATCAAGCCAACGATATTCCTTACGGAAACTTTGTTAAAAAAGTACTAAGATTTATCTTCGGTTTGAAGGACTTAGGACTTTAACAAGTGGTATCGCTGACTCTAATCATATTATGGACAATTTCACAGCGGCTATACTGGAAAAATCATGTAAATGCCATAAAAAGATATAAATAAAATATAGATTATTAGATAGCCCGCTTTTGGCTGAAGAAAGGGGAAGCTTCAGTGAAATCCGGTAAAACGGCAAGGCTTTTAGTCAAAATTATAGTGCTTATTTTACTTCTGCCGCTGGTTATACCTTTTTTAACGCCGGATTTTGGAGTTGCTTACAGCGGAATAATATATGAACTGCCGACCAGGGACAAAATTATCGCCCTTACCTTTGATGATGGTCCCCATCCCGTCTATACTCCCCAGATTCTAGATATTTTAGAGCAATATCAGGTCCCAGCTACATTTTTTATGATTGGCAATCGCATGGAAGAATACCCGGAGATAGTAAAAGAAGTTTCCGCCCGAGGCCATCTTGTTGCTAATCATACCCATACTCACCCGCAGAACTTAAGAGCAGAATCCCTGGAAAATATAAGAGAGGAAATATATCAGTGCCAGCAGAGCATAGAGCGTTTAGCCAACCAGGATACTTATCTTTTCCGTCCTCCCCGGGGCATACTGAACCCGAAAATAATTAAGATGCTGCATAAAGAAGGTTATACGGTGGTGCTATGGAGCATATCGGCTGACCATCATGACGCACCTACCCCGGAATTAATGGCGGACCGGGTAATTAAACATGCCCATCCCGGTGAAATTGTTCTTATCCATGACGGCAGAACTGATTTACGCTGGAAAGATGTAGAGGCTACCCGCTTAATAATCAAAAACCTCTCCAAACAAGGCTACCGCTTCGTCACCCTTGAAGAGCTGACTCGAAAGCGGTCTTAAAAACACGGAAGCATAGTTCAGAAGTTAATCTTATTCGGCCCATTGGGCTGGAAGTCAAGATTTGCTGTCATACCGGCAGGTTAAAGAGCTAACCTGGTGGTATGGTGCTTTCATCCTTGACCATGGAGAACATATCCTGCAGTACAATTTCAAATTCTCTTACCAGTACGGAATCAAGTTTTCCTTCATGAGCCTCCTGCCTGATGATGCCAAGGGCTTCATCTATACTCAGAGCTGAGCGATAGGACCGGTCTGTAGTCAATGCATCAAAGATATCTACTATAGTAACTATTCGTACCTCAAGTGGTATTTCGTCTCCTTTGAGTCCGTCGGGATAACCGGAACCGTCCAGTTTTTCATGATGATTACGGATTATGAGCATGGCATCTTGCAGCGAATTGAGCGGGTAGCAGATATCAGCCCCCACAATAGGATGGGATTCAATCTGTTGTCTTTCTTCAGGGGTTAAAGAAGTGGTCTTATTGAGTAGATTTTGGTCAATGCCAATTTTCCCTATATCATGTATTAAGGCCCCGATTCTCAGATTTTTTAATTGCTTTTCATTCATCCCCATTCTTTCGCCCAGAAACAATGCATATTGACTTACCCGTTCGGTATGACCTTCGGTATAGCGATCCTTGGCATCAATTGTTCGAGCCAATGAAATGACCACGTCTTCTATGTTTTCCACGGCAGCAGTATACTCCTGGCGTATTGCCAGGAAATGCCGCCTTAGCTCCCGGATGGTACGCAGATATACCCAGCTTACCCAGGAGAAAAATATAAGACAAGCACATATTCCAAAAACTGCTATAATCACAGTAACGTTTAAAAAATGAAAGTTAAACATCATTGGAGCCCGCCAGTGCCAATAATAATTATATAAATTCTATCACAGATTAGGGATATCGTCCTAGGATAATAGACAAATAAGACTATTTTAATCCGGAAAAATATTGGCCTATAAATTTTCCGTTTACTGGGAGTGACAGCCGCTGGCAGTATGCCTTTTAAGGGGTTATATATCTGCGAGGAATAGGGACCAGCGACGTAAAAGACCGAATGTTAACAAATATTTAACATAACCAAGGGACTTGTATATATTATAATTAGATATTAATACCACGAAAAAGCTCGAATTTTGGCAAAATAAAGCAAATAAGCCGGTTTAAACAGTCCTAACTGCATTTATATTTGCGGTGCATACATAAAATACCTTAATATCCTGCTAAATACGGTTGTAAAAGTAATGCTTCTAGGTTTAGATTAAAAGATGGGGTTAATGTCTTGCTAAAAGCCGAGGTATTTTTAATGTAAGACATTTGAGGAAAGGAGTGGAATTTATGGGGGTTACTACAAAAATCTTGCCTCCCCAGGGGAAGGATCGTGCCCTGCTGGCCAGGATAGAAAAGGAAGCTGGAACCAGTATTAATCTATGCTACCAGTGCGGAAAGTGTTCCGCCGGTTGCCCGGTGGGGTTCGCTATGGATTATACTCCCAGGCAGGTTATCAGGTTATTGCAGCTCAATTTGATTGATGAAGCCTTGAATGCCGAGAGCATATGGATCTGTGCCAGTTGCGATACCTGTTCTGCCCGCTGTCCCCGAGGAGTCGATATAGCTTCTCTTATGGATGCCTTGAGGCGGGAAGCCTTGTCCCAGGGAAAAATTAAGGACAAAAAAGTAGCCGAATTTAACAAAGCTTTTCTCAATGGAGTTAGAAATTTCGGAAGGACTTTTGAAGCCGGTCTGCTCTTGCAGCATAATCTGAAAACCATGCAGCCGTTTAAGGATGCTGGATTGGGACTGCCCATGATGAGCAGAGGTAAGATTCGCCTCCTGCCGGTTAAAATCAAAGGCCGCGAACAGGTGAAGAAAATATTCGCCCGGGCTGAAAAGATGAGGGGTGAAGAAGAATGAAACTAGCCTACTATCCCGGCTGTTCCTCTGAAGGCAGTGCCATAGAATATGATCTTTCCACTAAAAAAACCGCTCTTCTTTTGGAAACCGAATTGGAGGAACTGGAAGATTGGAATTGCTGCGGGGCCACCTCCGCCCACAACACCAATAAGTTATTGTCTCTGGCCTTGCCGGCCAGGAATTTGGCCATTGCGGAGCAAAACGGCATGGACTTGATTCTGGCCCCCTGTGCCGCCTGCTATAACCGTTTGCACAGTACTGAGCTGATAGCCCGCAAGGATGAAGCGGTACGGGAGCGGATTAAAGAAGTAATAGATATGGATTTTTCCGCCCACACCTCGACGGTTTCTGTTTTGGAATGGCTGGACAGCAAAGTGGGTGTAGATAAAATCAAAGCCCGGGTTAAAAACCCTCTGCAGGGGATGAAAGCGGCTTGTTATTATGGCTGTCTACTGGTAAGACCGGTGGAGCATACCGGCTTTGACGACCCGGAAGATCCTCAGAGCATGGACCGGATTGTGCGGGCTCTGGGGGCGGAGACGGTGGAATGGCCTTTTAAAGTAGAGTGCTGTGGAGCGGCTTTGGCTACTTCCAGGCCGGATATCGGGGCTAAAATGGTTCATAGTATAATCAGTAATGCCAGAGATGCCGGAGCGGAGTGCCTGGTTACCGCTTGTCCCCTCTGTATGCTCAATCTGGACATGCGTCAGGCCGGAGCAGAGAAGGCGGCTGGTGAGAAGCTAAATATGCCGGTATATTACGTAACCGAACTGGTAGCCTTGGCTGGCGGAGCCAGTCCGGACGAAGTAGGCATAGGCAAGCACTTTGTGGAAGCCAAGGGCTACCTCGGTTCACTTCCGGCCCGAACCGCAGCCATGGCGGCAGCGGCCCCTAAAAAGGCCCCCAAGGCGGCCAAAGCGGAAAATGAAGACGAAGCTGCTGTTGGCAATGAAGATGCCGAGGCACTGCGGAAGAAGATAGATGCCATGATAAAGGCTTTTAACAAGGGCCCGGACAAGATGGCCGCCCGTTTGATTGAAGACGGGGAAAGGGCGGCGATACTTGCAGATATAATAACCGGAGATGAGAAAAAAATAGCCCGGCTGGCCGAGCTCATGATTACTGATAAAGATAAAGCCGGCAAAGCGGCTGAAGCCTTTGTCACCGGAGAACTTAAAAGAAGAGAAAAAGCAGGCTTGTAGAAGATGGGAGTAAGGGGGTAAAGGTTTTCCTTCTCACCCCTGACCCTTTAAAGTTAAATTGTAACCAGTAGAATTGGCGTTATATATGAACTAAGGAGGGAGAGAAGATGAGCAAACGGGTGGGTGTTTTTGTATGTGAGTGCGGTACCAACATAGCTTCCGTGGTAGATACCGTTCGGGTTGCAGAGGAAGCCGCGAAGCTCCCGGGGGTTGTGTTCGCCACCACCTATAAATATATGTGCTCGGATCCGGGGCAGGAGCTGATCAGGAAATCAATAGAGGAACATAAACTGACCCAGGTAGTGGTAGCTTCCTGTTCACCCCGTATGCATGAAAAGACCTTCCGCAAAGCGGTGGAGGCAGGCGGGATAAACCCCTATCTTTTTGAGATGGTCAATATCAGGGAGCAGGATTCCTGGGTTCATCATGACCGGGAAGAGGCCAGCCGCAAGGCTATTGACCTGGTCAAAATGGCAGTGAGTAAGGTGTTACGCAACCAGCCGCTGCAGATTGCCACTATTCCGGTTACCCGGAAGGCCTTGGTGGTAGGAGGGGGTATTGCCGGAATGCAAGCGGCTCTGGATATTGCCGAAGCTGGGCATCCGGTAATACTGGTGGAAAGGGAAGCCAGCATCGGGGGCAAGATGACCCAAATTGACAAAACCTTTCCCACCATGGACTGCGCCGCCTGAATAGGCACCCCCAAGATGGTTGCTGTGGCGCAGCACCCTAACATTGAACTTATTACCTATGCCGAGGTAATCAAAGTAACAGGATATATCGGCAATTTTAGCGTAACTATCAAGCAAAAGCCCAAATATGTGGATTGGGATGCCTGTACCGGATGCGGTACCTGTATGGAGAAATGCCCCACCAAGAAAATCAAGGATGAGTTCGACCTGGGGCTGGGCTTAAGAACCGCGATCCATAAGGTGTACCCCCAGGCAGTTCCGGGCAAACCCTATATAGATGCTGAACACTGTCTCAAGCTGACCAAAGGGAAGTGCGGGGTTTGTGAGAAGATATGCCCCACCCAGTCCATCAGATTTGACGATAAGGACCAGTATATAACCCGGGAGGTAGGAGCCCTGGTTATGGCTACCGGTTACGATCTGTTCAACTGGGAAGAAGCTTATGGCGAATACGGCTACGGAAAATATCCGGATGTGATAAGCAGTCTGCACTTTGAACGCCTGGTAAGTGCCGGGGGCCCCACCGGCGGCAAAATAAAGCGGCCGTCGGACGGCAAGGAACCCAAAAGTGTGGCCTTTATAAAGTGCGTCGGTTCAAGGGACGATACCAAGGGCAAAAGCTATTGCTCCCGGGCCTGTTGCATGTACACGGCCAAACATGCCTATCAGGTAAAGGACAAAATCGCTGACAGCGAAGCCTATGTATTCTACATGGACGTACGTACGGCGGGAAAGAACTACGAAGAGTTTTACCAGCGGTCCCTCAATGCCGGGGCCAGGTATATAAGAGGCCGGGTGAGCAAGATCTATCCCCGGGGGGACCGGCTGGTTCTGAAGGCGGAAGACAGCTTGATCGGCCGGCCTATTGAGGTTGAAGCCGATATGGTGGTTTTAGCCACTGCCATGGTACCTTCCGCCGGCTCGGGAGAACTGGCCAGGACTATCGGCTTTTCCATCGACAAGGATGGCTTTTATCAGGAAGCCCATCCCAAATTGCAGCCGGTGGAAACCTTTGCCGCCGGAGTATTCCTGGCCGGAGCCTGCCAGGGGCCTAAAGATATTCCGGATTCGGTGGCTCAGGCCAGTGCGGCTGCAGCTAAAGTGCTGGGATTGTTGGCCAAAACCGAATTGGCTACGGAGCCGATGGTTTCCGAAGTCGATATAAATAAATGTTCGGGCTGCGGGCTGTGCGTTCCGATTTGCCCTTACAATGCCATCACCCTGGGTGAGATTCAGGAGAGAGGGCATCATGGCCCCATTAAACGTAGCGTGGCTCAAATCAACAGCAGCCTTTGCCAGGGGTGCGGGGCCTGTGTCCCCGCCTGCCGCAGCGTAGCCCTGAATACCAAAGGCTTTACCGATGAACAACTGGTAGCGGAGGTGGATGCTTTATGTCTATAGACAGCAAAACTGGCTGGGATCCCAAGATAATCGTTTTTGCCTGCAACTGGTGTACCTATGCGGCTGCTGACCTGGCCGGCCTGAACCATCTGGAATATCCGGCCGATGTCAGGATTATCCGGACCCCTTGCTCCGGACGTATGGACCCCATGTTTGTACTGCGGGCCTTTAACCGGGGAGCCGACGGGGTGCTTTTATCCGGGTGACACCCGGGCGAATGCCACTATGGTAGTGGCAATTACTATAACCGCCGCCGCCACACGATTATGAAGAGTCTGTTGGAATATATCGGGGTGGAGCCGGAGAGATACCAGACTGCTTGGATATCCGGAGCTGAAGGGATCAAATTTCAGCAGACCATGGAAAAACTGGTGGCTGACGTCAGATCTCTGGGACCTAACGGAAAGCTGAGGGATGCAAGATGACAGATATAAGCTTAAAAATCAGAGAGATTGCGGCCCGGCTTCTGGAGAGCGGTCAGGTAGATATGTTCATAGGTTGGGAAGAAGGTGAGGAGCAATACCAGACCCGGCCCTTCATTGCCCACCGGGTGGAAGATGTGGAAAAACTGGTATTTAACCAGTATGCCGTTCATAATCTGGCCAATGCCCTGTTAAAATACCGGGATGGCAGCGAGAAAATAGGAATGTTGGCCAAGGGCTGCGATTCCCGTGGAATAGTCAGATTATTGCAGGATGGTCAATTCCAGAGAGAACGTCTGTATATTGTGGGAATTGCCTGTCCGGGAATGAAGGACCCGCTGGCGGCGGCTAAAAGCCGATCGGGGTTCTTACCGGCCGTGACCGACTCCGGATTGGCGGCCAAATGTACCGACTGCATAGAACCCAATCCGGTGATTTATGATGAACTGATCGGAGAGAAGGAAACTCCTCGGGTGCAAGAAGGACAGCGTTTTAAACTGGTACAGGATATAGAAAATATGACGCTGGAGGAGCGCTATCGCTTCTTTGAAGATATATTTTCCCGCTGCATTCGGTGTTACGCCTGCCGTCAGGCTTGTGTAGCCTGCAACTGCCGCACCTGCATATTTGATGAGATGAAGCCCCAGTGGGTAGGGCGGGAAACCAGTATCAGTGATAACTTCATGTACCACCTGGTGCGGGCCTCGCATATGGCCGGGCGCTGTATTGAGTGTGGCGAATGTGAACGGGTATGCCCGGTAAACATTCCCCTGATGCTTATAAACCAGAAACTGATAAAGGACGTAAATAAATTCTTTGGGCCTTATGAAGCAGGTATGGTTTATATTGAAGGGGCTAAACCCCCCTTAAGTTCCTACCAGGAAAACGATCCGGACAATTTCTTATAAGGGGTGAGGATTAATGCAGATATTAAATAAATCTAAAATAGAAAACGCCTTAAACCAGTTAAGTCAAAAGTCTGAACTCTTTGTCCCCATGGCCCGGGGAGATGAAAGTGGCTTTTACCCCTGGAATAGCTATCAGGTAGGTAGTGACCGTTTGATGCTGGATGCTTTAAATGTTTTATTGCCGCCCAAGAGTGTAGTATTTCCTCAAACCGAAAGGATGTACAGTTTTACCGGCAATGGTACTACAGTAGAGATAAAGGAAACATTTGAAAGTTCTCAACCCAGGATAATATTTGGTTTACGCGCCTGTGATGCGGCAGCTATTGCCTGTTTTGATGATGTATTTCTAACCATGGGTTTTGTAGACAGCTTCTACCAGGCTAGAAGAGATAATACTACCATAGTGGCTCATGCCTGTTACCAGCCGGGAACCAATTGTTTCTGTGAAGCTATGGGGGTTGACCCCTCTAACCCGGTAAATGCTGATGTTATTATCCGCGATGCTGGGGATGCCTATATTTGGGAGAGCAAGACTGATAAAGGCGAAAAATTGAGTGCAGCCCTGGGTTCACTATTAGAAAACAAAGAGGCGGCAGCACCTGAGCTACAACCGTTTCAACAGCAGGTAGATTATGAGGGAGGAGCAGAAAAGCTTCAAGGTATGTTTGAAGACCCCATATGGGAGCAGTTGGCCGCGACCTGTCAAACCTGTGGTATTTGCACTTACGTTTGCCCCTCTTGTTATTGCTTTGATATCCAGGTAAAATCATGGGGAGAT